>JAAUYD010035967.1_pt1 | contig 20856 bp, 16 predicted proteins | sample 7278101 | NCBI WGS metagenome assembly JAAUYD01 (sample SAMN14350128, study PRJNA611818) | marine sediment metagenome | isolation source: surface marine sediment (0.6m) | place: French Polynesia: Moorea | collected 2018-08
CACTAGCAATTTTTCTCCAACAAAAAAGCAGACCCCTTGATGGTCTGCTTTATTTGAGTGAGCGGGCGAAGAGATTCGAACTCTCGACCTTCTCCTTGGCAAGGAGACGTTCTACCACTGAACTACACCCGCAAATTGCGCCCCCATTCTAACAAAGATTGGGGGCTGTGCCAAGACCCAGACTCGAACTGGGGACTCCTGCATTTTCAGTGCAGTGCTCTACCAACTGAGCTATCTTGGCAGCCGCTCCATCAAATAGAGCGACGGAAATTGTATCAAAGTGGCGCGAGAAGTCAAATGAAATACAATAGCAAATTAGCTTTCAGCGCGGGGCTTCGCCCCTTTTAGCAATTAGCTGTAAGCTGAAAGGCGCGTCAGCGCCGAGCTGTTGGCTAACAGGTGCGCAGCACCAAGCTATCAGGGGAATGGTTGCGGCCCGGTGGTCGTCCTGGTCTTCAAAACCAGTGGCCGGTTGCGCTGAGCAAGCGGCGGTGGGTTCGACTCCCATCCATTCCCGCTGTCCCCGGTTCAGCTTTTGCAGCTATCCCAAACTGTTGGGCAAAAATTTCAGCGGAGAAATTTGGGCGTGACCGGTTTTCTCTTCAAACTTATTAATCCGGCCGAACAGCTGCCGCACCTTCTTCTCAATCCCCTGATAATCAAGCGTATCTAATATCGCTGTGTCGCGCATTTCACCCGCTTCCGTTGGCACCTGGCGGATGCGCTTAATGCCCCGCAGCAGCGCTCTGCGTCCTTCGACACCCAAATTTTTAAGGGCAACATCAAGCACATCCGTCACGTGTTCGCGCGGACCATAAACCTTGGCCGCAGCCACCACGGCCGCAAATTTATCATAACCGGGTATCAAATCTCCGGCCGGCATGGCGAAAAACTTGATCACGTCATGCAGCGCTTCTAATGCCTGAGCCGGATAATAATAAAGATAAAGTCGCGCCCCTTCCAAAAAGAAATTGTAGTGTGCGGCCTCGTCAACGGCGATAATCTGTGAAGCGTTGGCCAAAACCGGGTCCGCATCGTTCGCAAAATCAGCTTCTGATCCCTTTCCGCGAGCAATTAACCCGGTATTCAGATAATTCACCTGGGTCGCCCGCTCCTGGATAACCGTATAAAAAATCATGTTAAGCGGATTATCCCACGGCAGCTCCCACTCTTTTTCGCGCAGCGCGTGCTTGTAATCTTCAATCCATTGGGGCGTTCGAAAACGGGAAAAAAGGAGGGCGTTTTCCCACAAGTCAGAATGTTTTTCCTCTTCCGACCCCCAACGAATATGAAATTGCGACCGGCCGTGGCTGCGCCGAATCACCCGCAGCAGGGTAAATACATAATCCGGCACGTACTGCTCAACCGCAAAAAAACCTTCCAAAATGGTGTTTAGCTTCTCTGAGTGATCGGTTCGAAACGCCGGCCAATTAAAATCCGTGTGCGGGTTCCAGTTACGTGTTTTCTGAGAGCGGGAAATATACCAGCGGTACAAACCTAAAAATGATCGTTCAATGAGACGGTCTTTTTCTTCGGTAGACAACAATCCAGGAGGAGTAGCGGGGCGATGGTCTGCCAGCTCCTTTTGCAAATCCGTTAATTTCATGGAAATTCCTTGTTAATTCGGCCCAAATCACCTGTAAATATTAGGGATTGATAGACAATGTGGCGGGAAGCCACTATGCCATTTATTCAAGATGACGGTGACACATTTACTCCCCACAAATACGATCTTTCAACGTGCGGCTTGTGTTAAAACGGTGATAACCACTTTAAATCAGGCACATTCTACTACAAAATCCGCTTCGTTTGAAGCAAACTAATGAGAAGAAAAGATAAATGGCGTGTAGGCTCATTTTTAACCAACCGGTTATCCGTGTGGGGCAAGCTCACCCACCGGCTGCGCCGCCTGACGACGGCCGCGCAGCAGCGCCCAACCGGTTAAGACAACCACGCCGGCCACGGCCAGCAAACCCAGCCAGTCGCCGGTCTGGGCATAGATTGTGTTGGTTGATCGGATGGCAATGGTGGCTTCTATCGCCCGCCCATCGGGATCAAAGTGATTGGCCTCGCTCAACACCCGGCCGTATGGGTCAGAAATGAGCGACAGCCCATGATCCGCCTGCCGAATGACCGTCAGCCCGTTTTCGATTCCGCGATAGGTCGCCATTTCTCCATGCAGCGGCGTAATCTCTTCCCAGTCGCGTGACGGCACCAGCAGCACGTCCACTCCGGCCTGGCCGGCCTGCCGAATGACGGCCGGGAAATCGGCGTCCCAGCAAATCACCCCCGACAGGGTGCCAAACGGGGTTTCAACCGTTTGCAGTTGACCGTCTCCCAACAGCGTGCCTTCAATAAAATTGCCGCCGTACTTGACGTGATTGATCACCACCTCCCCCTGCGGATCGATAATCAGCAGGCGATTTTCCGGAAGCTGATCGCTGTCGGGGAAAAATTCAAAAGTCGGCACGCCTAGATAAATTCCGCGTTCGCGAGCTAGCGTCTGGGCCTGGGCGACCGTCTCCTGGACATCTTCAGGTACACCAAGTATCGCCCCTTCCGGCCACAGAACCAGCTCTGCTCCGTCGTCAGCCGCCGCCGCAGTCTGGGCCAGATAGGCGGCGTGAATCAGCTGCGTTTCGCTGCGGAACCGTTCCCGATCGCTGTTGAGCAGCGGGAACAGCGTTTCCCCTTCCCATTCGGCCGCGGTAAACGCGGCGATTTGCACCTCGTCCGCCACCGTTTCAGCCTGATTTCCCCACAGGCGGGCACTCCCAAAAATGAGGACCGCAGCCAGCAGCACGGCATAAATAGCCAGGCCGCGCCGCACCGGCCCTGTGCGCTGCTCCCACGCCCACACAGCGGTGGAGGCGAACCAGGTTGTGACAAAGGTGATCCCTAACAGGCCGGTCACAGAAATGAGTTGGGAGATCACCGGAAATACCGCTTGAGCGTAACCGGCCGCTCCAAACGACCCCAACGGGCTGCCAAATACGGAGAGATATTCCACTGCCGTCGCGGCGGCTGGAAAAATCAACGTGCTGATAAACGGCCGTTCACCAACCAGTCCGGTACGGAATACCAGCCATCGCTCAAGGGCAAACGGGATCATGGCCATGAGAACGTTGCCCGCCATAAAAATGTAGTGGGCGAGGCCGAACATCGGGGTCGCCCCCAGCCAGGCGATGCTAACCGTGATCCAGCTCACGACATAAATCGCTAAAAAACCGGGCCAGTAGCGGGTTTGATGCCAAAAGTAAATGGTCAGCGCGGCGGTGACCCAGCCACCTACTGCCGCGATCCAGCTGTTAAATGACCACAAATTGAAAATGGCCAAAATCGCCAAAATGACGATGAGGCGAAAATTTTTTGACTGTTTGATTTGCTTCTGAGTCAACATGATACCGTTTCCCTCCTGGTTTCAATAAAATCAGGATACCTGAGGGGGGGTCATGTTGTGATCTGCCAAACGTCATGCCAGGGTCATGTTACCCATTCGCTTGGCGACAGCAGCTAAACCGGCGGCAAAAAGATCAACCGCCTCGTCAATTTGGGTTTGGGTGACCACTAGAGGTGGAATCCAGCGGATTACGTTTTGATAGCTGCCGCAGGTCAGCAGCAGCAAATGGTGCTTAACGCAATATTCGAGCACGGCCGCCGCGGTTGTCGCATCCGGTTCCCCATGGGCATCTGTAAATTCAACGCCGACCATCAAGCCACGGCCGCGTACATCTCCCATGACCGGATATTCTTTCTGCAGAGCACGCAGGCGACCCATTAAATGATCACCCATGGCGGCCGCGTTGGCCACCAACCCCTCTTCTCGAATGACGTCGATGGTGGCGCACGCGCCGGCCAAAGAAAGCGTGCTGCCGCCCCCATAGGTGCCGCCGTGAGTACCGGGTTTCCATTTGTCCATCAATTCAGCGGGGGCGGCAATACCGGAAATCGGCACACCGCTGCCCAACCCCTTGGCCATGACGATGATATCCGGCTCAATACCGGCGTGTTCATAGGCGAAAAATTTACCGGTCCGGCCAAAACCGCTCTGTACTTCATCGAGAATCAGGAGAATATCGTGCTGGTCGCAAATGCGGCGCAGCGCCTGCAGGAAGCCATCCGGAGCAGGCACATACCCACCTTCCCCCAGCACCGGCTCAATAACAATGGCCGCCACTTCAGCGGGAGAGGTTTGACTTTGCAGCAGCAAATCGAGCTGCTTGAGGCAAAAATCAATGGTCTGCTCTTCATCCCATCCATAAAAATAGGTGTACGGGAAGGGGGTCACCAGGACGCCGCTGGGCAGCGGCTGATAGTTGTAGCGATAGATATATTTGGATGTCGTCATCGCCATCGCCTGATGGGTCCGGCCGTGAAAGCTGCCCTGCATCACGATAATATTTTTGCGGCCGGTGGCCGTTCGGGCCAGCTTCACCGCGGCTTCAACCGCTTCAGCCCCGCCGTTGGCGAAGAAAAAGCGATTGATCGCTGATGGGGTGACCTCATTGAGCTTTTTAGCCAGCTCGATCACCAGCGGCGGAATCACGATATTGACCTGGCCAAAAATAAGCTTTCCAACCTGTTCCTGGATCGCTTTGACGATGCGCGGGTGACAGTGACCGGTATTGGTTACCCCAATCCCGGAGGTAAAATCAGTGTAGCGATTTCCATCTTCGTCATATAAGTAAATGCCTTCACCATGGGAAGGGTGAACCTCGGTCAGATGAGACCATACGGGGGTAAGGAGTTCAATAGACATGGGACAATCCTTTTGATATTTTTACTTTATTCGCTGGACAAAAATCGAACAACCCAGCGGGCGGCCTTTTGATTATCAGCTCCCTGTTGGCCAATGGACTGTGTGGCTTCTTTAATTTGGGTCGCGGTCAACGATGTTTGCAAACCGTCTATGGCTTTGACCATGGTTTGAGAAGTAAATTCCGGATGAGCCTGCAGCGCCAATACCTGGTCGTCGATCATAAACATTCCGTTGGGGCAGAAGCTGCTGCCGGCCAGCCGCTGAGCACCCTGCGGTAGATCAATCACCTGATCTTGATGGCAAAAGTAGAAGTGACCCTGCCGGCTTGGGATATCTTGCGCCATCCAGCTGGGAGGATCGTAAAAATCAAGGGCGTGGAGACCCAAACCCCATCCATTTTGGGATTTTTCCACCCGGCCGCCCAGCGCCTGGGCCAATATTTGATGGCCAAAACAAATGCCAACCAATTTTTTATCGGCCGCTCGAGCCTGCAAAATAAATTCGCTCAGCATTTGAATCCACGGGTACTCTTCATAGGCACCAGACGGGCTGCCGGTTATCAGATAGCCGTCAAACCCGGCGGCCGTCGACGGGAAATCCCCTTCGGTAACTCGAAATTCCGTGAGCCGAAAATCGTGGTCAACTAGATCAAGAAAAGCTTGAAATTGCTCCCGTTCAGAAATTTGTAATTCTTTTTCTTCAGCTGGGGTAAAGGCGTTCAAAAGAGCGATTTTTTTCATCAGTTGATCTCGTTACGTGGTTTTTTTCCTCCCCTCACGGGTTCAAGTACGGACAGGTAGGCTGCAAACCACCTGTCATTCAGAACGGAGCGCAGCGGAGTGAAGAGCTGTCTTTCAGGATGGCTGATTTGAAGCTATAAAAGCCCTTGTATTGGCCACCTTCACCTCCAAGTGAGTTGGCGGGATCCTTCGCTGCGCTCAGGATGACAGGGAGTCCGCGTTCGATGATTAGGGTGATTAAATAGCCTATCCACCTCTAAACCCGAGCGGTGAGGGGCACTTGTAAGTTAATTATAAACTTAAATCGTGGGCAGCAAAAGGGTCAGCAGCACGGTTAACGAGCCAATAGAAAGAAGGGTAGAAATCAGCACGGCCGTGGTCACCGGAGCCACGGCTGCCTGGTAATTGATGGCAAAAACGGCCACGTTGACCCCCACCGGCAGCCCGGCCGCAATGACCGCTACAGCGGTCCATAAGGGAGAAATATCCAACACGGTGCGAGCCAGGAAAAAGACGAGCAGCGGCATCAAGCCCATTTTAATGATGATGATCGCGGCCGCTCGAGAAAATTGCCCGGCCAGCCGGTAGCGGCTCAATGAAGCCCCCATGACAAAGAGGGCACACGGCAGGGCCGAACCACGTATCAGCTCAATCGTATCGATCAGCACCTCTGGCAAAGTGAATGACAGCTGATTAAAAATCAATCCAGAAAATAAACCGATGATGATCGGGTTTCGCAAAATCTTTCGCACCGCCTGCCCCACTATCCTGGTCCAATTCTGCCCTTTTGTTCCCCCACTTTCAGCCATGACCGTGGCCGAGGTAAACAAAATCGCGGAATGAACCGAAATAAGCAAAAACATCGGCAGCAGCGCTTCGTCTCCCAACCCGGCGGCGATAACCGGCAGTCCGATCAGCACCATATTTGAATAAGCTGATCCCAATCCGATCATCGCCTGCCCCGGCCGATCCAGCCGAAAAAAGCGGCGGCCGATCCAGCTGCCTAAAACAAAGTTAAAAAAAACAGCCCCATAATATGAAAGAAAAAACGCCCACTCGATTCGCTCCGGCAGCTCAATAGTCGACATGGCGTTGAACAGCAGCACCGGGATAGCCAAATTGAAGACGTACTTGGCGATCCCCGAGATCTGTTCCGCTTTAAAGAAGCCGCTCCAGGCAAAGAGGTACCCGAGCAGAGCAATGGTGAAGATGGGCAGGATGATGGTGAGGATGGGCATGGAGCTTCGAGCTCGGCGCTAATAAGCCTCTCAGCACGGCCCTACGGGCCTGTCAGCTCTCAGCTAATAGCCGCGCAGCGGCGTGCTAAATAGCTAGAAGGCTCATTAGCGCCGAGCTAATTCCCGCGTCTCTCGATTACATCCCATAAATCGTCAACAATGGCGCAGGCAAATTTAAACAAATAATTGCCGGTTGAATGATCTGATATCAGGCCGGCTTCAAATTCGGTGCCGTAGGCTGCTTCAATCCCCCGCTGGCTGTCATCAATAGTAAAAATCGCATCTTCAAAAAGTAAATCCACCTCAGCCTGTTGTTCAGGAGTCAAAAAGAGATCGCCGGTTTCGTCTTCGGGGAGTGCTTCCAGCTCGTCATCCGGCTTAAAAATATTGAGCGCGTGGTTGTGGTTAAACTGGAAGCGGTTGCGGGGATTGCCGACTCGCCTGTAACCCAAAAATGGTGGCGGGACCCGAGTGACAATATCGTCGTTGTTGATGTACATGAATGTTTGGTCAAACAGCCGCTTGTTGTAGCTGTTGGCAAACTCCCGGTTGCCAACCAGCGGAGCACCATAAAGATAGACGCCGTGCACGTCAAAGTTGGCGGCCGTTAACTGCTCTCCGGCCAGCTGGGCCAGCGCCGCCCCCAGGCTGTGACCGGTGACAAACAGCTTTTTGCCGGTCGCATGGGTTTTCAAAAAACTTTTAAGCTCTGGCCACACGCTGGCAAACGCCCCCAAAAAGCCACGATGTACTTTTCCACGGCCGCTGGGCAGGGCAACCTTGCGGAATTTGGCATCGGTGAGCCAGTCAACGCGCTCGTACGTGCCGCGAAAACAGACAATTAAGTGGTTGTCCCGGCCGATGACAAACCCCTGAGTATTGGTTTCGGTTGATTCAAGCCATTTAAAGAGGCTCAAATCGTATCCCCACAAAGCCAGCTGATGGCGCACATACGTCTCCGAAGAGTAGGCCAGGGTGCTCATATCGGCCAGCCAAATCGCGTTGCTGTGGCTGTTCCCTTCAGCCTGTTCGTTAAATTTAAACAGCGTTGTGGGAATCACGTCGAGACGGCCATAGCGATATTTATTGACCTCAATCCCCGCATTGCGCAGCACTTGAGAAACAGGCTGACCGGCCCCTTCTACCCATTGACCACACGGCCGTTCAACATACCCTTTCTTGATTAAAACCGTCTCCCCGTTTTTGATTTTGGCTTCCAGACCGAGCGAGGCGGCATAGTCGGCCGCCCATTGAAATACCCCTCCCGGCAGCTGATTTTCCCCATCCGGCAGCGCCGCGCCGCTGTTGACCACATAATGGGTGTAGGCGGCCTTGGTGCCCTGCGCTTTATCCGCCCGCATGGGAGGGCCGTAAATGAGCATCGTTTCGGCCAGCTTGTCGTTGAAGATATGGGTATCCGCTAAAAACTTGACCGGATTTTTGTCTTCACTATAAGCTCGCACAATCGCTTGAAAATCAGACCACGTTGGGGCGTGGAAATTCAAATCGCTCATTAGATTTCTCCTTTCAAAGCGTCGTCGTACGGTCGTGCGAACTACTCATCCCCATCAAAATCGTCTAACAAATGGCGTAATTCCTCTTCCCACACGTCATCAAGGGGAGTAAAGGGGATTTCGACAAACTGCTCGGCCAGCTGATCCATATACTCTTTCAAACCCAGTTCCGGTGCAGCCTCGGTCAATTCCTCAATTTTTTCGTCGATGGTTTTGATCAGCTGTTCAGTGCGCTTTTCGAGATCACTGAGGTCAAACTCGAGTTTGAGCATGTGATTGACGCGGCGCATTACCCCTAACCACGCCAGAAAATCATTTTCGATGCGCAGCGAGCTGCCAATCGATTGAATTTGAGAAAAGTCATAGGTGGGCACAAAGGCAAAAAATGACACGTATTCGATATCCCGCTCAGCGGCCCGACGGCAAAGATACGACCCGATGCTGGCTCCGCCGCTGTAATCAGAGAGATTCACCGCCAGCTGAGCCAGTTCTTCTTTCATATAAGGGCGGCTGTAAACGGATGAAATGGTCCGCTCTTTGTCATAAGGCAGTTCCCCATAAACACCACCAAAGCCAACGATTCGCTTGACGTTCAAGGTTTTGGCCAGATCGAGAATCGTGCTCACATACTTCTCAACCCCCAAATGTGGCTCATCCCCGATCAGAAAAATGACGCCGCGTTTGCCATCACCAGCGTAATAAATTTCATTGCGGGGAACATCCAGGGCGTCGGGAAATCCCTCAGTAAATTGCACCACCGGCCGAACCAAATCATGGGTCCCCGGAATTTGGAAAAGATAAAAACCATCCGGTTTGATCAGGCCGATTTGTCGTGCCTCGGCTTGCTGTACCAAATATCGGGGTAACCCAGAAGAAATGGAACCAGCGTCAGCCCACTGTCGCCAGCCCACAAACATATACAGCTCTTCAACGTCAGGTTTGTCCCACAGGTCCAATGCATCGGACATAACAGCCTCCAACCACCTGGAATATTTCAGGTGACAATAACTCTATGCTACACGATTGAGAGGAAAAGGGGTAATGGCGCTGATAGAGGATTTAGAAAATGGTCAATAATCAATTTTCAATTTTCAATGGTCACCGGTCGCGATTTAAAGAGAACCTAAAGTTGACCCTTGGTAATTGGCAATTGAAAATTGATTATTGAATAGAGAGCCTCAAGTTGACCATTGATAATTGGCCATTGAAAATTGATTATTGATTATCGTTCCTGCTGCATCGCTAGAGGTGGAATGGTGGCCCGTTCCGGTGCCTGCGGCCCGATGCGCAGCGCTCCTTCGATAATCATATCCTGATATCCCCTGGCGATGACCACCAAACCGTAAGCGGTGCCTTTGGGAAGCTGTTTGGGCAAAGTAAATTTCCCACTGCGGCCGGTTTTGGTTGACGTATGAGCCAGATCGGGGCTCTGCTGCCGTACAAATTGATTGACCGACACCCCTGGTTTGAGGGCGATAATCAAGGCATTGGCTATCCCTCGGCCGGTTTGCTGATCGATCACTGAACCGCTAATTTCCGTGTCGGTATCGTCTACCTGTTTCCCAACAATCACCTCACCTTCAGCCACGATCTGCTTTCTAACCGTCAGAGCCAAATGGTAACGGCCGTCGGGCAACCCTCTGGAGTTGGCCAGGACCAGCACTTTACGGCCGCGTGGGCCATCTTCCCATTTTCCTTCTTGCTTAGAAACAATGGTGCCGTTGAGCGACCATACCTGTCCCCAGGCGGCTCGGTTGCGCAGGCCATCAAAATCAAACGTCACGTACAGCTCTTTGAGTCCGCTGGCCAAATTTGCGTGGGCTCCAATCGGCCGGCCGTCCCGAGTGACCCGGCTGCTGAAAACCACGTTGCGGATTGTGGGGCCGCTGGTTTTACCGGTTTTGGCCGGTTTTCTCTGGCCTTTCTTTCCGGGCAGCCCCTTACCGCGGCTGGACGGTGCGGTCCGACGGGCTGTTGAGGAAGATGAGGATTTGGTGGTTGAACTGCGCCGGGCGCGTCTCTTTTTGACGGACACACCAGCCTGTTCGAGATACGGTTTAGCCAGGTTGATCGGCCGCAAACCGTTTATAAATCCCCCTATCGCCATCGGGGTGTCGCGTTGATCTACCCGGCCGTCGCGATTGGTATCGACGACCGGCCGGGCATCAACCGGGGTAACTCCTTCACCGGCCGCTGCCTGAGTGGGAATCCCGATCAAGAGACCCTCGGAGTTTACGGCCGTGCCACCACTGTTGCCGCCGGCAATGGTGGCATCGGTTTTGATCCACGCCCGACGTGATGACACCCCGCGCTGTTTACCAAAACCGGAAACGCTGCCGCTGGTAAAAGTCACCGTCTCTCCCCCAATGCCCGGATATCCAAATATCGACAGGATATCGCCCAATTCCAACTCATCGGAATCACCGATATCCATAAACGGGAATTTGGTTCCGCGCATCGATTTGCCGTCAATCCGGCTGCTTATTTTTAAAACGGCCAGATCGAGTTCGGGGGATTGGGCCACAATTTCTGCCAAATAGGTCAATACCGGCGGCTCATCTGAATGTTCGGTAATCGAGATTGCCAGTTCAGCCTGCGGGGCAGACATTCCCATCGCCCGTGGATTAGCCACGTGACAGTTGGTTAAAATGATGCCCGAAGGGTCAACAATGCTTCCTGATCCGGTCCAGGCGGTTGACAAATTGCCCAGAAATCCGCGCTGCAGGGCCACAATTTGGACCACGGCCGGTAAGGTGTTTTGAATCATCTTGCGATCGGCATGTTCTCCGTGACTCACGTTCTGTCTCCTTGATATCTTGCGAAAAATTCTAATCTTGCTTATCCATTAACCTGCCAGGTGTCCAGCAAATGATCAAGGCCGCTTTTGCGGCCGCCCGCAGCTTTGGGTCGGGGTGATTTTTTTGTCGGCTGAGCCATCTGGCCGGAAAGCATCATCATCGCTTCCTGCAAGCCATAGGCCGCTTCATCTTCACTCATACCGGTGCGCTGGGAAATCTGATTGGCCAGGCCGCTATCCCAGGCATAATCTCCCTGAAGTAAATCGTCTAAATCAAATCCGGTGTTCCCACCGGCCTGTTCTTGGCGATTCAGCAAGGCGGCCATGGCGAAGCTAACGATCGTCACCGCAACCTCTTTCGAGATACCCAATTTTTGTGACAGCATCTCGGCCGCCATATCGGCCAGCGGGTTGCCTGCGGATTGTTGAGCGGTGCCCCCGCCCAATACCCCCATAATCAAATCAGCCATGTTGAACATTTCCGGCTGATCCGGCCCCTTTTGTGAGGATGACGGCCGTCCGCCTCCCTGCAAAACCCCCTGGAGAATATCGGTCAATAAATCGCCCCCGGCCGCCGGGCGCTGTTTTTGGTTCTGTGCCCCCTCCAGCACAGCTTTCATCAAATCTTCTAGCATTGGTGATTCTCCTTGATGTGTGTGTTTCTTGTTGGATTGAATGGTTCACACCTGCCTGACAGGAGTATCAAACACCATTTTCATGAAAATCGCAATCGGTAGTTTCCCTTAGGTTGTCATGGTTATTGGTGTATTAGTTATTGGTGTATTAGTTATTAGTTTATTGATCAACTCAGTATTCTCGAACACATCTACACCTTACACCCTACACCTCACACCTTTCGCCCATCCAAACAACCTCCAACTTCCCTCCACAACTTCTCCAGATTTCCCGTTTAGGATTTAGCTATTAGCCCGGTGCTGCGCACCTCTTAGCCTTCAGCTAATAGGCCCGAAGGGCCGAGCTAAAAGGGGCGCAGCCCCGTGCTAAAAGGGGCATAGCCCCGCGCTAATAGGGGCACAGCCCCGAGCTAAAAAATGAACAGGAGTGCAATCAATGACAAAATTTTTAAATTGGAAATGGATAACCGCTTTGATCACCATTTTGCTGATTGGCGGTTTTTTCCTTTTCAGAAACGGCGGAGCCGGTACAGAAGCGGCCGCATTCTCTGAAGAGGATGTCGTTACCGTCTTTATTGGCGATTTGGCGGCCAGCGCCACGGCCAGCGGCCAAATTGAAGCGCGACAGCGCTCAAGCCTGTCGGTCAGCGGCAGCGCCATGGTTGAGGAGGTGTTGGTTCGGGTAGGCGATGAGGTGTCAGCCGGGGATGTGCTGGTGCAGCTCGACACGGCCGATCTGGCCCTCAACCTCACCAATGCGGAACTGGCGCTTCGATCAAAGGAAGCCAGCCTGACCGCCCTGCTTGAACCGGCCACCGAGCTGGAAATTGCGGCCGCGGAAGCGGATTTAGTCAGCGCCCAGGCCGCCTATGATGATTTACTCGACGGACCAAGCGCGGAAGAAATCGCCATTAGCCAGGCCAGCGTGACTCAGGCCAACGCCTCCCTTTACTCAAGCAGCGCGTCCTTAAACGACACGGCCAACAGCATTTCACAAGCGGATATCGAAGCTGCCAAAGCGGCGGTTGTGGCCGCGGAATTTGATCTGGAGGAGGCGCGGGAAACCAATGAGAAGTTTGCGATCGAGCGCACCGATGAAGCTTTGCGCGCGGCCGAAGAAGCGTATGCGGAAGCGGCAGCCAAATACAATCGGCTGCTGGCCGGCGTGGATTCAAATGACTTAAATGCGTCTCAAGCTGATGTGGCGGCCGCCGCGGCCCGCAGCGAGCGCAGCCAGGCGGATTTAGATGAGCTGCTCCTCGGACCCACGGCCGCTGAGATCGCCAGCGCTGAATACACCCTGGCCCAGGCTCAATCCGCTTGGGAAACCCTTTTAGAAGGTCCTTCGGCTGAAGAAATCACCATCGCCGAAGCAGAAGTGACCCAGGCCCAGCTAGATTTAGAAGATGCCCAGGAACAGCTTGCAAATGCCAGCTTGACGGCACCATTTGATGGGGTAATTACCGCCGTCAACTACGATGCCGGAGAAATTGCCAGCGGGATAGCGGTTGAAATTATTAATCTGAACACCCTGGAAGTTGTTTTGAGCGTGGATGAAGTGGATTTAAGCGCGATTGCCATTGGGCAAGATGCGGAAATCACGCTGGAAACGTGGCCAACCGTAGCGATTGACAGTCAGGTATTCGCCATTTCACCTAGTGCCACAGATGACGGCACCGGCATCGTGGCTTACGAGGTTCACGTCGGCCTGGGTGAAACCGATCTGCCGGTCAAAATCGGCATGACGGCCGATGCCAATCTCATTGTCTCCGAACGGCCGGATGTCCTGCTGATTCCCAACGAGGCGATCCGCGCAGATCGGCAAAGCGGCCAATTTTTTGTCAACGTCATTCAGGGTGAAACCGTCACCGAAGTTGAAATCACTATCGGGTTACGCGACAACAGCAACACCCAAATCATTAGCGGTCTCAGTGAAGGAGATCAACTGGTCATCGATTACCAGGCGCCCACCATCGGCCCAGGCGAACTAGGCGGCGGACCGTTTGGCAATTAAGTCAATTAAATTGATGATCGATTGAAAATCTTACAGCACGAAATTATTAAGGAAATATATCATGAAAATCAACATGAAATGGGGATGGGGTATCGGACTTGGCGTGATAATCGTCATCGGCTTGATCACTACCATGAATATGATCAACGCCACGGACAGCGCCACTGCCCAGACAACGGAAACGGTTGAAGCATTTATCGGTGATCTTGGGGCAACCGCCACAGCTACCGGGCAACTGGAGGCCCAAATGAAAGCCAATTTATCTCTGCCGCAAAGTGGTGAAGTCAATCAGCTGTTTGTGGAAGTTGGGGACGAAGTGAACGCGGGGGATATTTTATTGACGCTGGACCCCACTACTCTGGAACGGACCGTTCAGGATGCGGAGCAGGCCCTGCTCATTCAGCAAAGCCGCCTGACCGATATGGTCCAGCCGGCCACCGAAGTTGAATTGGCCGCCGCTGAGGCCAGCGTAGCCAACGCCCAGGCTCGGCTTGATGATTTATTGCAGGGTGGATCGGACGCAGAAATTGCCGCGCAAGAGGCTGCCGTACAAGCTGCCCGGGCGGATGTGGCCGCAGCTTCGGCGCGATCATCTGCCGCCCAAAGCGGGGGCACCAGTGATGAACTGCTGGCCGCGCAGCATGCCTTGGAAGATGCTCAGGTGGCATACACGGAAGCTGAAGAAGCCCATCGGACCACCTATGACTGCACCTGGAACGATGCCACGGCCGCCTTTGATTGTGTGGGTGGCAGCGATGCCGAAAAGGCAGCGCGGGTGACGGCGCAGCAGGCGCTGGCCAATTTGCGGGCGGCCGAAGAGCGGCTGGCCGATCTTCAACCGGGTGGCGCGGCCCTTTCAGTGGCCTCAGCACAGGCATCCGTCAGCAGCGCCCAGGCGTCGTTGACGGCCGAACAGGCGCGTCTGGATCAGCTGCGAAATGGCGCCTCAACCGCTGATATTGCCGCCGCCGAAGCGACGTTGGCCAACGCCAAACAGCAGCTTGACAATCTGGTGACCGGTCCCTCTGATACCGATATTACCCAGCAAGAAGTGATGGTTGAGCAGGCTCGCCTCGCGCTGGAGCGCGCTCAAAATAATTTGGCTGACGCCACGCTGGTGGCCCCATTTGACGGGATCGTCACGGCCGTCAACGTCAACCTTGGAGAAACCGCAAATGGCGTGGTGATCGAACTGGTCAACATGAACAGCATGGAAGTCGTGCTTGAAGTGGATGAAATTGATTTGGGGTCTTTAAACCCGGGTCAAGACGCATCGGTCGCCTTTGAAACGTATCCCGGCCGCGAAGTCGCCGGTCAGGTGGTAGCCATTGCTCCCGAAAACACCCCCAACACCTCGGGGACGGTCGTTTATGAAGTGAATCTGGCGCTCAATGAAACCGACCTCTTCTTATTAGAAGGGATGACCGCCGACGCCAATTTAATCACCGATCAACGGGAAGGGGTGCTTCTAGTGGCCAATTCAGCCATCAAGAGCGATCGCAGCAGCGGCACGTTCTCGGTTGACGTGGTCACCGGCCGCAATGATGACGGTGCCCTTCTGGTTGAAAACACGCCGGTTACCATCGGCCTGCGCGACAGCAGCTTCACCCAGATCACCGGTGGCATTGAGGAAGGAACGGTATTGGCCGTGGGTTACACCCCGCCACCTTCGCAGGAATTTGGCCCTCCAGGATTCAATTAATTGCTAATTGCTATAAGGATAAACCATGTCACATTTAATGGAACTCAGCAATATTACAAAATCATACGAAATGGGTACGCAGATTGTACACGCCCTGCGAGGCGTTAACCTCACGATCGATGAGGGGGAGTATGTTTCGATCATGGGGCCATCCGGCTCGGGAAAAAGCACTCTGATGAATATCATTGGCTGCCTCGACATCCCCACAGACGGCATTTATAAACTCGACGGCATCGACTTAAGTCACATGAGTGATGATGAGCAGGCCCGCATTCGCAATCAGCGGATCGGCTTTGTCTTCCAGCAGTTTAATCTGCTGCCGCGGACAACGGCACTCAAACAGGTTTCTCTGCCTCTGATGTATGCCGGTCTCAGTCGGAAAGAGCGTGAGGAGCGGGCAGCCGCGGCCCTGACGCGGGTCGGGCTGGGTGACCGGCTGGATCATAAACCGGACGAGCTGTCTGGTGGACAGCAGCAGCGGGTGGCCATCGCTCGAGCGCTGGTCGTCGAACCAAATATTATTTTGGCTGACGAACCCACCGGCGCTCTCGACACCAAAACCGGTGAAGAGTTGATGGACATTTTTAACGAGCTGAATGAGCAGGGCATTACCATCATCATGATTACCCACGAGGCGGAAGTAGCTGAGCACGCTCGGCGACAAATCATGATTCGAGACGGCGTGATTGTCGAAGACAGCCGCTCCACCCTGGAAAACATACCGGATATGGAGCTGGTGCCTGCTTAAGGAAATTTCAAGCAATGCCACAGGCTACCGCCGATTAAAGCGGTTTAATCTGCGTAATCTGTGGAAAACTCAAGGAAAAAATCATGAACTTTAGCGAAAGTTTTTTAACCGCCCTAGACAGCCTGCAGTCAAACAAACTGCGCTCCGCCCTGACGATGTTGGGGGTCATTATCGGGGTGGCGGCCGTCATCGCCCTGCTGTCAATCGGCAACGGGGTGACGGCCTCCATCACCGATGAGATTGAATCGATCGGCACCAACTTAATTACGGTTTCTACCGATCGGGAAAACAGTGGTGGCTACAACGCCTTAAGCCTCTCTGATTTAGAAGTATTGGGCGATCCACTCAGCTCAAACGCCATTGAAGACGTGGCGGCCGCCTCTTCCGGCGCTCAGAACGTCGTCTACGGGTCGGAAAGTTTAAATTTGACCGTTTCTGGGGTCACCGAATCTTTTTTCCCCATTAACAACATGACCGATTTACTGGCTGGGGATTTGATCTACGAACCGGATGTCGAAACAGGTGCGCGCGTGGCCGTCATCGGATCAACCGTGGCCTCTGACTTGTTTGGGGCGGAATTCCCCATTGGCGAAAGTATCAAAGTCAACGGGGTAAGTTATGAGGTTGTTGGCGTCTTAACTGAAAGTGGACAGGGGTTTGGCGGCAATCCGGATGAAACGGTTTATATTCCTCTGACCACCGCCCAACAGCGGCTTTACCCCGATCGCACCCGCTCTGGTGAACGGGCCGTCTCAACCATTTACGTGCAGGCCGCCAGTGAAGATTTGGCCGAGCAGGCGACCGAGGATATCACCGCAATTTTGCGCGAGCAGCACGGAATCACCTACAATGATGAAGACGACTTTACAATTATTAGTCAGACTGACTTGCTGGCCACGTTTGACGTCATCAGCACCACGCTGACTTTATTTCTGGGTGCGGTAGCCGGCATTTCGCTGCTGGTTGGCGGCATCGGCATTATGAACATCATGCTGGTCAGCGTCACCGAACGCACGCGTGAAATCGGCATACGTAAGGCGATCGGCGCGCTGCGGCGGGATATTCTGACCCAATTTTTGTTAGAATCGGTGGTCTTAAGCCTTGTTGGTGGATTTGCCGGCATCATTTTAGGTTGGATAATATCGGTTGTGGCCGGGGGTTACCTCGACGTCACCTCAATTATTGATGCCTCAACGGTTACCCTGGCGGTCGGGTTTGCGGCCGGTGTCGGATTGATTTTTGGAATTTACCCGGCGTGGCGGGCGTCTAGCCTGCGGCCGATTGAAGCGCTGAGATACGAGTAGCAGCCCGATCAGCTGAAAGGCGCGATGCTGACAGCTGAGGGCTCAAATATCATGTCAAAAATTCTCGTTGTTGATGATGATCGCGATATAGTCCGCCTGGTTCGAGGGTATCTCGAGCAGGCGGGCTACGACGTCCTATTTGCGTATGATGGGCAAACGGCCGTGGCCACCTTGCGTCGTGAGCGGCCGGATCTGGTAGTGCTCGATCTGATGCTCCCCGATCAGGATGGGTGGGATATCACTCGCTTTATTCGCGGTGATCGCCATCTGAAAGCGATGCCCATCATTATGTTAACTGCTCGGATCGACGACACCGACAAGATTGTTGGTTTGGAATTAGGCGCAGATGATTATGTGACCAAACCGTTTAATCCTCGTGAACTGGTCGCCAGAGTACGCTCCCAGCTGCGGCGGCTGGATCTGAACAGTGACTTAGATCACGATCTCGGCTCCCTACATACCGGCAAGCTGCGTATGGATCTTGGCCAACGAATCGTCACCGTTGACCAGGTACCGATCGACTTAACCCCCACTGAATTTGAAATTTTACGCGTTTTGCTCGAAAGCCCGGGCTACGCTTTTACCCGCGATGAGCTCATTGAAAAAGGCATGGGGTACGCGTATGCCGGGCTGGGACGCACCCTTGACAGCCACATCAAAAACCTGCGGCGCAAAATTGAGCCTGATCCCAAAAAACCAACGTACATCCAAACGGTTTATGGCATCGGGTATCGACTGCAGCCCCTTTAGGGCTGTACGCTGAAAGACGCACGGCTTCTTCTGGAGAATGATGAATCGTTTATGGGTTAGATTATCAATCGGTTTTACCTTCACCATCATTTTGGTGACTTCCATCCCCCTGGTTTTTTTCTTTTTATTTCGTCTGTTTGGGTTAATGGATTTTACCCCTCCCGAGTATATCGGCGTCACTATCGAAAATGTAGAGGCGTTTCAAGGTTTTGTGGAAGGATTTGTTTTCCAGCAGCTGATTCGCAGCCTCATCACGGCGGCCGTGGCCGGAATCGGAACTGGAATTTTGATTAGCCGTTCGATCGCTCAGCCGTTAAACACCCTTGAGGAGGGAGCCCGGGCGATCGGGGAACAAAATCTCACCTACCGAGTTGACCTCAACAAGGGCAGTCATGAAATCCTGGCGGTGGCTCGTTCATTTAATCAAATGGCCGATCAGCTGCAGCAGGCGGAAGTACAGCGGCAAAATTTGCTGGCCGATGTGGCTCACGAGCTGCGCACCCCCCTGACGGTTTTGCAGGGGAATTTGCGAGGCATACTCGATGACGTCTTTCCCCTGGAAAAAAAGGAAATCAGCCGGCTTTTTGACCAAACCCGCCATTTAACCCATCTGGTCAACGATCTGCACGAATTGGCCCAGGCTGAAGCACATCGCCTACCGCTCAATTTTGTAGAAGTGGATGTCCCCAAACTGCTCCAGCAGGCCGCGGCCGGGTTTCGGCCGCTGGCCGAAGAAAAAGAGATCGATATGCGCGTTGAACTGCTGGGCAAACTCCCCTATATAAATGCTGATCTGGATCGCCTGCAGCAATCCCTGAATAATTTGATCAGCAACGCTTTACGCCACACGCCGGCCGGTGGCACCATAACCCTGCAGGGTGAATCCGCTACCCCGGAACACCTCACAATTCGGGTGATTGATAACGGCCAGGGGATTCTGCCCGAACATTTGCCCAGCGTTTTTGATCGCTTTTATCGCCCCGACGCTTCGCGTCAGCGGTACGATGACCATGGTGGCACCGGTTTGGGATTGGCCATCGTCCGCGCGATTGTGGAGAGTCATGAAGGGACCGCTACGGTTGATAGCGCGGGGGAAAATCAAGGGACGACGTTTACGCTGACTTTTCCGGTCGAAAATTCGTAGTTTTTTAAGCCCAGGCTCCCACCTTATCTATCCGAAATTAAGGGTGGACAGGTAACTGCAAACCACCTGTCATTAGTATCTAGAAAATATGGTACAACAAGAAAGACACGGCAGATCGATTGTCATTAGACCCCAAGAGGTCGATTCTGAGCTCAGATCGCCGTGTCTTCCAAATGTCATAGCCCGAACAGTTGAGTGGACCCCGAGTCCGGATTCAAAGCTAGTGCGGGCACGATCATTATACCAGGAGCAGAAGATGAGTGACAGGTATGTGGGCATCGACGTCTCGAAAGAGACGCTGGAAGTGGCCATCGATGGCGAATTAGCGGTGAAGCAGGTCACGAACGACGAGGCAGGATTCCGACAGTTGACGGAGCGGTTCAATGAGCGGCGGCCGACCCTCATCGTGGTGGAAGCGAGCGGGGGGTGGGAGATGTCGTTGGTCTCGGAGCTGAGCGCGGCGCGGTTCCCGGTGGCGCTGGTCAATCCGACGCGAGTGAGATACTTTGGCAAGGCCCAGGGGCAATATGCCAAGACAGATAAGCTGGATGCGCGGCTGATCGCGTCCTTTGCGGCGACGATGAAACCGGCCGCTCGACCGCTGAAGAGCGGGGAGCAAGCGGAATTGGCTCGTGTGGTGAGCCGGCGACGGCAGCTGGTGAAGATGACGACGATGGAAAAGAATCGTCGCACCACGACCCAGGGGGCGATGCGCGAGCAGCTGGAGCGCACGATTGCCTGGTTAACGGCGGAGATCCACCAGCTCAACGAGCGGCTCAAAGAGCTGGTCAACGGATGTGTCTCCTGGCAAGCCAAAGAGAAGATCCTGCAGTCGGTGCCAGGCGTGGGACCGATCACCACCTTGACGCTTTTGGCGGAGTTACCTGAGTTGGGAACCTTAAATCGGCAGCAGATTGCCGCTCTGGTGGGGCTGGCGCCCCTCAATAAGGACAGCGGTCCCCAGCGGGGCAAGCGGCGCATTTTTGGCGGCCGGGCCTCGGTCCGCTGTGCCTTGTACATGGCCGTTTTATCGGCGCGAACGTGGAATCCAGTCATTCGTGAGTTTTATGAACGGCTACTCGCCAAGGGCAAGAAAGAAAAAGTGGCCCTAACCGCTTGTATGCGTAAGTTATTGGTGATTCTCAATGCCATGATGCGTGACTCAAAACCTTGGACTTTGAACGAATCTTTCGCTGGATGAGCAGTTGCTTAAACACAGTTGCTCAGAACGGAGCGCAGCGGAGTGAAGAATCTCCCCAAGCAATCTTTCAGGAGGGCTGATTGGAAGCCATGAAAACCCTTTGATTGGCCACCTTCGCCTTCAAGTGAGCAGACGGGATCCTTCACTTCGTTCAGGATGACAGGGGGTCCGCGAACGATGAATCGGGTAACTGAAAACCTGTCCGCCGCTAAAACGTTTCGCGGAGGGGGAATTTGTCGGAGTTAAAAGCGCATTTTTTCACTCATGAAGCGAACTGTTCGCCTTTGAAACGCGTTATAAGAAGGTTAGA
>JAAUYD010061244.1_pt1 | contig 20848 bp, 16 predicted proteins | sample 7278101 | NCBI WGS metagenome assembly JAAUYD01 (sample SAMN14350128, study PRJNA611818) | marine sediment metagenome | isolation source: surface marine sediment (0.6m) | place: French Polynesia: Moorea | collected 2018-08
CAAGGAAATCAACCGCCAGATGTCGATCGGCGAGGCCAAGGCGCGCCGCGCGAAGAAGGAGATTGTCGAGGCCAACCTTCGTCTCGTGATTTCGATTGCGAAGAAGTACACGAATCGGGGCCTGCAGTTCCTCGACCTGATTCAGGAAGGCAACATCGGCCTGATGAAAGCGGTCGACAAATTCGAGTACCGCCGCGGTTACAAGTTCTCGACCTATGCCACCTGGTGGATTCGCCAGGCGATTACGCGTTCGATCGCCGACCAGGCGCGCACGATCCGTATTCCGGTGCACATGATCGAGACGATCAACAAGCTGAATCGCATCTCGCGGCAGATGCTGCAGGAGATGGGGCGCGAGCCGCTGCCGGACGAGCTGGCTGAGCGCATGGAGATGCCGGAGGACAAGGTCCGCAAGGTACTAAAGATCGCGAAAGAGCCGATCTCGATGGAAACCCCGATCGGCGACGACGAAGACTCGCATCTCGGTGACTTCATCGAAGACCAGACCGTGCACTCACCGGTCGACTCGGCAACGTCACAAGGCCTGAAGGAGACGACACACAACGTCCTCGCCGGCCTGACGCCTCGCGAAGCGAAAGTCCTTCGCATGCGATTCGGCATCGACATGAACACGGACCACACGCTGGAGGAAGTCGGCAAGCAGTTCGACGTCACCCGCGAGCGTATTCGCCAGATCGAAGCCAAGGCGCTCAGAAAGCTCCGGCATCCGACCCGCTCGGATCAGCTGCGGAGCTTCCTGATCGAGGACTGATCGGGAGCGAGACGAACCAGAAAGCCGGGCATCTGCCCGGCTTTTTTTATAGTACTTTCAATGCCCGCCGACGCTGGGTATGGTGCTCGAGCTTTTCGATCATGAGCTGTAAGTGATCGACGCTTAGCGGTCGGCTGTAGATATAGCCCTGCACAATCTCGCAATCGTGTTTCTTCAGAAACTCGAACTGCTGCGGCGTCTCGACGCCCTCTGCAACGACGATCTTGCCGAGCTCGTGAGCCATCTTGATGATGGTCGTACAGATATTCGCCGATGAATCATCGGATTCGATCTTCTCGACGAAAGACCGGTCGATCTTGATGATGTCGAAGGGAAGGTTCTGCAGGTAACTCAGCGACGAATAGCCGGTGCCGAAGTCATCGATCGCCACGCGAATGCCGGTACGCCTGAGCGACTCGAGGAGGCTGACGACCACGTCCTTGTTGTGCGCGACGACGGTCTCCGTGACCTCCAGCGTGATCAGGGACGGGTCGAGGTCGAAACTTTCCAGCGTGTCAGTCACGTGAGCGACGAACTCCTGGTCCCTGAGTTGTCGGGCCGAGACGTTTATTGACATCTCGTTCAGCGACACACCTCGATCCAGAAGGTCCCGAAAGTTCGAGCAGGCTCTTTCTATCAACCACTTGCCGAGTTCAACGATGAGGCCGGACTCTTCGGCCAACTGAACGAATTCCTCTGGCGATACGAGTCCGTGCTCGGGATGAGACCAGCGCATCAACGCTTCGCATCCGCTCAGCGAATCGTCCTGGATAGAGTATTGTGGCTGGTAGACCAGTGAGAGCTGCCCCTTCGAGATGGCGAAACGCAGGTCTCGCTCCAGCTCGATTCGACGTCGGCCGTCGGCATTCAGCTCGGCGTTGAAGAACTCGAAGGTGGACCGGCCGGCCTCCTTGGCCCTGTACATCGCCGCGTCAGCGTTCTTCATCAGTAGCTCGACACCGCCGCCGTCATCGGGAATGACGACGACGCCGATGCTGGCGCTGATGAAATGGTCGACGCCGAATACCGAGTAGGCATCAGTCAACCGAGCTATCAGGGTCTTGGCCATGCTTTCGATTTGTTCGTGACTTCCGGCATCGGTAAGCACGACGACAAACTCGTCTCCACCGATCCGGGCCACAAAGCCGTCGTTGCCGAGCTCGCTTTCAATCCTGTCAGCGACCAGGCGCAGGACGACGTCCCCGATGCTGTGGCCGAAGACATCGTTGATCTCCTTGAAGCGGTCGAGGTCGATGTACAGCAGCGCGCCGGAGTCCGAGTCCTCTTCACGCGCAGCCAGGTACTCTGCCAGTCTCTCCTGCAGCAGCTGCCGGTTGGGAAGCCCCGTCAGCGCGTCGAAGTTCGCCCTTCGATACAGCTCCCGGTCGCGTTCGAGCGCGTCGAGAGCAACGGCGAAATGCTCAGCCAGGTCGCTCAGCTGCGCCTGATGAGACTCGAGAAAGAATCCGTCGCCAATCCCACCGACAGCAAGATAACCAATATTGCGGTCGCCCACCCGGACCGGTGTCATCGCAACGTGGGAAAGGCCTGCAGACTCGAAGCCCGATGTGTCCAGCCAGTCCGGGGTTTCGGTGAGAGCATGTGTGCGGCAGTCACCCACGGTCTCTGTCGGAGAACTGTCCGGGATAGTGACGCGGGATCGATGTGCCTGCTCTTCGACCAGCGTAACCAGGTAGGCCTCGGCCGCCCTGCCCTTGCGAGATGCCGCCACGGTGACCACGCATGGACTGGCGGTGATCGCCCTTAGCGAATTACAGACAGCCTCGCAGACAGCATCGATATCCGAGCCGTTCAGAATGAGCTTGTCGATTTCCGACATCGCTTCGAGCATGGTGATCTGTGAGGACAGTCGGTCCGCCATGACGTTGAATGTCTGGCCGAGGCTTTCGAACTCGTCACCGGTTCTGAGGTTTACGCGCGATTCACGGTCGCCTTTCGACAAAGCACGGGCAGCATCGCCAAGACGTTTCAATGGATCGAGACTCTGCCCGATGGCTCTGAAGCTCAGTAGTGCGATCAGCACGAGGACGGCGCTCAGAGCGGGCAGGAAGACGCGCTGAAAGTCGGCGCTGGACTCAAACGCGTAGCTGGCTGGCTGCGTCGACCCGACCATCCACGAGGGGGAGTCGAAGCGGCTTTCCAGGAACAGCTCCCATTGCAGAGACACGAAAGACGAACCTTCAATATCGCGGACCTCGAGCGAAGCTTCGGTTGCGGTGGACGGGATTGCGAGCGTCGAGGTGCCCGTCGAATCGGTGCAGTGAAAGGACTCCGATCTCGTCGCCGGATACACGCAAACGGTCGTGTTGTGGGGCACGGCGGCCCTGTCCGGCCAGATTGCTTCGGGTCGAACCCGGAATATCAAGGCCGTCTCGCCGTCAACGCGGTCGATCGGAACGATCATCGCCATGCGAACGTCGGAACCGCTCCCGTCCGTCAAGAGACGCGTTCTGCCAGAACCCGGCGGCTCCAGCTCGCTCAGGTGAGACAGGAATTCAGATGAGCGAAGGCCGTGCAACAACTTTGCCTCACCGGTTGCAGACAGGCTTGCGACGGACAGAAAATCGTCCAGCAGGAAATGCCGGGCATCGGCAACTCGCCCGCCCGCATTCGAGATCATGTCAGCAAGCTGAAGTGCTTGCTGTTCCACCCTCATGAGCCTGGAAAGGATATCCAGCCCCTGGCTCTTCGATGTCCTGTGCAGACTCTCGAAGACGCGTTCCTCTGCGGCACGACTGAACTCATGGTGAGCGAGCCAGGCGGTGAAGGCGACGGGCAGAACGCCAGCGATCAGGAACAGCGTGAAAATTTTCCGGCCGACGCCCTGCTTCAGCATGGGCAGGAACGCGAGTCCTTTCATCAATAGTCTTCCGCGCGGCCGACAAAGGCGCCGTTGTTCGCGCGTACGATGTCGTCACGGGCGTGTTTGGCGTTCAGGGGCTTCTTGCTCAAGCCGTCCTTGCCGAGGCTGTACAGGTCGAAATCGCTGTTGAGCGGATTGAGGGCGCCATCCTTGCGGACGTCGCCCTTATTTGGCTTTCCGTCGATGATATTCAGGAACTGGTAAGGGCGACCCCACGGGTCTGTGGGTATTGGAATGCCCAGTTCGGCGAGCGTGTCGGGCACGCGATCATTGTTCCTCAGTCGAAAGCTGTCGATGGCCAGAGAGAGCGTGAGAATGTCGCCGATGGCCTTGCTGGTACTGGCCCGTTCGACATGATCGTTGTAGGCGGGGACGCCAAGAGACAGCAATAGCGTTGCTAGGACGAGCGTGATCATCAGCTCGACCAGGGTGAATCCTCGGTTTCGCCTTCGACCGTTCATGACAGACGCGGGTCCCGGTACCTTGATAATTGCCTTCCCCATACTTCAGTAATGTTAAGCCATTGAAAAACAAAACAATGTGACCTGACTCTCAACAAGATGGGGACACCCTGGCTGCAAACCCGGAATCAGTGCCGTTTATGGGATTTCTGACCTTGATCGGGGTTTCGTGAGTTGAGATCTGCGCTTCCATGCGACGCCTGCGTCCGGGACCGCTCCCGGTTTTTTTTTCGGCGACGCTCGACTTCGATCATGCGTTATGTCAGGTCGACGACGAGGCGCTCAGAAAGCGACGAACTCTGACGAGTACGGATCAGTCAGGGAGCACCCGGATCGTACGCCGGGTGAGCCGACGAGAGAGCCGGGCACCGGCCGGCGTGCTCGATCTGGCAATCTGGATTGTGTCGTTCTTTATGGCAGTTTGAGCACAGCAGATCGCACTTATCTGCCTCCGATCGGACGCTCGCCCAACTTCTGTTTGATAGTGATCGAAGATCGAGCTGGAATGACTTGTCAGCCGGTACTCGGTGGTGGAGTTCCAAAGCCGAAAAATTCCTGGCATACCCGCATTGCATGCAGCTCCCGCCCATGATTCGAATCAGCCGCAGCTTTCTCCGTTTGCCACGATGTCGCTGCAATTCGTAGCTCTGCAGTCGGGTATTTGTAGACCGATTCTTGCATTGCCGCGAACAATACATTCGCTGGCGCCCGGACAAGCCGTTGGAACAGACAACGCAGGCTTTCATTCTTCGGAAATTCTATAGAGCCGCGCCTGAAGGGAAAGCCAATAAAGCGTTCACTTCGACCGGATCTGCTCATCGATTTCGCTAGAGAATCTCTGTAGAATCCCGCGTCTGGGTAGGAAAAGCCTGGGCGGCGAGAAGCCGTTTAATGAGATTTGGGCCTGTAGCTCAGTTGGTTAGAGCAGGGGACTCATCAAAAGGTGCGTTTGAGTCGAAAGGCTCAAAATGAACGGGATGAATTCAGGGAAACCTTAACAGTTCGGCTGATGGCAACCCTGAGCCAAGCCGGCGGTACACCGCCGGAAGGTGCAGAGACTACCTGGGAACTTCAGCGTTCTTAATGACAGGCTAGAGCGTCCCGCCCCTAACGATACGGTCGAGGGTGATGAGATAGTCCGCTCCTTCCGGAAACGGTTGGGTACAGTGAATCCCTTGGTCCCAGGTTCGAGTCCTGGCGGGCCCACCATTTTTCTTTGACCAGCCTTAATCTGCGTCCAAGACCATGAGCTGGCTGAACCGAGCAGTTCTTGGACACCGGTTACGCTTAGCTGTCCTCGCCAAACCCGAAATTTCGTTATTCCTGATACATTGCCCTCGCAATCAGTACCGCGGTGGGATCAGAGACCGCTGCGAGCGGCGATTGAATAGCAACTTTCGATACGAGCCGTGCTTGACGGAGCCGGCCACCTGACTCCTTCGATTCAGTACGTCGAGGTACCGGGGTTCGATGTCAAATAGACGGCTCCAGATTCAACTGCCGTCGTTGCGGGAGTACGATTCCACTACTCCTTCGATTAGGTCCTCAGGAAACGCATATGGAAAGCAGCGAACGAGACCCGCGAAAACTGATTCGGCGGATGCTTGCAGAGAATGGTCCTGCCAGCGCACTCGAGGCATTCCTCGACAACCTGGGTGCAACCGATTCACTGCACGCCGTATTCTCCCTTAGCGAGGACGAGCAGCGTAAACTGCTATCGTCCCTCACGCCCGACCGTGCCGCTGCCCTAGTGGAGGACCTGCCCGACGGCCATGTAGCCGACCTCATCGAAGACATGGCGCCCGAAGATGCAGCTCCTATCGTCGAGGAGCTGGCCAGTGATCACCGTGTTGACGTCCTTTCTGAGCTGGATAGTGCCGACGCTAACGCGATCATCGCAGAACTCGATGAGGAAGACGCTTCTGAAGTCCGCGAGCTAATCATATACGAGCCGGACCAGGCCGGCGGACTGATGATGACGGAGTTTGCGTCCTACCCTATGGCGAAAACCGTCCGAGAAGTCATCGAAGACCTGACTGGCAATGCTGTTGATTACCAGTTCCTGACAGTGCACTACATATACGTCGTCGTAAAAGCAAAGAAGCTGAAGGGCGTTATTAGACTGCGCGACCTCGTGTTTGCTGATCACGAACTGAGAATAGGCGGCTTCGCGACACCTGCTGTGACGGTCGCTCCCGATACGGGGTTGGATGAGCTGGAGGTCTTTTTTGCGGAACACGATATTGCTGCTGTCCCAGTTGTGGATGATCGAGGCTTCTTACTCGGTATTGTGCGACGTCGTGCGGTGCTCGAGGCGATCGCTGAGCGCGCAGAAGCGGATCATCTGAAAGCCGCAGGTATTATCGGGGGTGATGAGCTGCGAAGCATGCCTGTGCTTACGAGGTCCCGCCGTCGCTTCGCGTGGCTGAGCATGAATATCGGTCTCAATATTCTCGCCGCAAGCATTATTGCGATTCATGAGGATACGCTCACTGCCGTGATTGCCCTCGCCGTGTTTCTGCCGATTGTTTCTGACATGAGCGGATGCTCAGGCAACCAGGCGGTTGCAGTGAGCATGCGAGAACTGACACTCGGTGCCGCGACGCCGAAGGACGTGCTTCGTGTCTGGCGCAAGGAGGCGATTGTCGGGCTCATCAACGGTATCGCGCTCGGCATTCTACTCGGCGCAGCCGCGTGGGCCTGGAAGGGCAATCCGGTGCTTGGCCTCGTCGTTGGCGGCGCACTCGCCGCCAATACAATTGTCGCAGTCTCGATTGGCGGGACCGTTCCGCTGTTGCTTCGTAGGCTGAAGTTCGATCCTGCAGTTGCCTCAGGACCATTGCTGACAACGGTCACTGACATGTGCGGATTTTTCCTGCTGCTCAGCTTCGCCAGTATGGTGCTGCCCGCGTTGTCGTGAGTCAGGCTGTCAGACAGTCGGCCCGGCTACCCCTTGCCGCGGGTTCGGGTTCTTCCCGCTTTGGCGTTTTTCTCTATGAACTCGATAATCATCCCGGCAACGTCCTTGCCGGTCGCTTGCTCAATACCCTCCAGCCCCGGACTCGAGTTCACTTCCATCACCACCGGCCCATGATTTGAACGCAGCAGGTCAACTCCGGCAACGTTGAGGCCCATAACACGCGCAGATCGCACGGCGGTCGAGCGCTCCTCGGGAGTCAGCTTTATCAACGTCGCCGATCCTCCGCGGTGCAGGTTCGAACGGAACTCACCCTCTTTGCCCTGCCTTTTCATAGCGGCGACGACTTTGCCCCCGACAACAAAGCACCGGATGTCTGCGCCCCCCGCTTCTGCAATGAACTCCTGCACCATAAAGTTTGCCTTGAGGCCACGGAATGCCTCAATAACGCTTTCGGCCGCTTTCTTGGTCTCGGCGAGAACCACACCGACACCCTGAGTGCCCTCGAGCAACTTGATAACGACCGGGGCGCCGCCGGCAATCTTGATCAGGTCGTCAGTATCGTCCGGTGAGTTGGCGAACCCCGTGACGGGCAGGCCAATGCCCCTCCGCGCGAGTAGTTGTGATGCACGCAGCTTGTCTCTTGAACGGCTGATCGCGACGGATTCGTTCACCGAGTAGACTCCCATCATCTCGAATTGGCGCACTACGGCAGTACCGTAAAACGAAACCGACGCGCCGATTCGCGGAATCACTGCGTCGAGCCCTGTTATCGCCTCACCATTGAGATGAACGCTGGGTTTGTGGCTCGTAATATTCATGTAGCAGCGCTTGTGGTTGACGACCAGCATTTCGTGCCCGCGCTCCTTACCGGCCTCTATAATTCGTTTGGTCGAATAGAGGTTTCTGTTGGTTGAGAGAATCCCGATTTTCATTTACTCGTTCTCGATAAGTTAGTTCTGTTAATGGATGCCACATCTACACCGTTGTGGAATCGACATCGTGTGCTTCCGCAAAAGTCTCGACGCGATCCTCCGCCTGCGCGACGTTTGAGAACGACGCCAGATTGAACAGCGCATCGCCTTCATGCGCCAGGGGTAAGTTGCTGCGCCCGATAACGATGCCGTCGACGGGTGACGACACTGTCTGTTCGTCATCGCCAAGTGGATCGCTGATAACCGCAATAGCCTGTCCTTTGACTACGCTGCTGCCAAGCTTCACTTTGTCGCCAACAATGCCGCTCCCAGGGGCCCTGACCCACGTCGTCGATTTGGCAACCACCGGCGCAATAACTCTGGCCTGACTTCGAGCCGGCAGCATGCCGATATGACGCATCACGTTCAGGATGCCCCGAATGCCGCCGCGAATCGCAACCTCATCGAAGCGCAAAGCCTCACCGGCTTCGTAAATGAGAACCGGCATATGCCGCTCCGCCGCATATTCTCGTAGAGATCCATCACGTATATTCGAATTGACGATGACCGGGGCGCCAAATGCTTTGGCGATCTCCATGGTCTTGGGATCGTCCAGATTGGCCCGAATCTGCGGCAAGTTCGTCCTGTTGATCGCGCCAGTGTGCAGGTCAATGCCATAATCTGCTTTGGCGACGATCTCTTCCGTAAAGAGATTCGCGAGGCGGGCTGCAATCGATCCTTTTGGCGTTCCTGGAAAGGATCGATTCAGGTCGCGTCGATCAGGTAGATAGCGTGATTGGTCGAGGAACCCATGCACATTCACGATCGGAACAGCCACCAGTGTTCCGCGAACTGATCGGAGGATTTTCCTCTTGAGCAATCGGCGGATAATCTCGACGCCATTGAGTTCGTCACCGTGAATTGCCGCAGACAGAAAAAGCACAGGGCCGGGCTTTCGGCCTGAGATCACCTTGACAGGCATGCTGAGTGAAGTCGCCGTGTACAGGTCCGCAACGGGCAGATTGAGGCTTATGCGCTCACCCGGGCCGATCGTATATTCGCCGATTTTCATAGGAATGTTTGAAGTCACAGTTTTCTATGCCTTGTTGGCCTTTTTCTTTTTCCCGACCAGGTAGGATCGTGCCGGATCGACCTGTGCACGGCTTTTGATGGCGGTTCGACCCAGCAACATGCGAAACAGCATGGTGTCACGCGACGTCAGGGTTGCCTCTATCGGCCAGGTGTACGAGCCGATGTCCAGCGTCGTCGCTATGACGATTCGCTCTTCCTTGTGACCGCCGGAGTCGGTGACCACTCGCTTATCGAGGATATCGGTCACGCAGGTCACGATAGTTTCTTCGTCATGCTGCAGTGGGTGAATTCGGAATGCGACTTTCTCGCGGCCAGCCTCCGAAAATGTCTCGAGTTCGAATGCGTGAATCGCCGAAGTTCGAGCCCCGGTGTCTACTTTCGCCTTTATGTTTTTGATTCCGAGGTCAGGCAGCCTCACCCACTCGCGCCAGCCGAGCGTAATTAGGTCTTTGTTATTGTCCATTTGTGTCTTCTCGGAACCGTCGGGCAAAGATACGGAGTGCAGTAACTCGCTTCAACGCCACGCTACTCTAACCCAGGCATGCGTCCCATGAATCGATCGTTCACGAGGAAGTGTACGTAAATTCCTAACGCGTATCCCAAGGCAATGACTGGCGTCCAACGCAGGTGCACGAAGAAGGTGTATGCTCCTCGAGCCTGCCCCATCAGCGCGATCCCTGCGGCAGACCCTACAGACAAGAGGCTACCGCCTACGCCCGCCGTCAAGGTAACCAAAAGCCATTGACCGGTGTCCATCACGGGGCTCATTTCCAGCACAGCAACCATCACGGGAATGTTGTCGACCAGCGCCGAGAGCAGTCCTACCAAGATATTTGCTGTTGTTGGGCCGAGGTCGGTATAGAAGTAGCCTGAAAGGAGACCGAGGTATCCAATAAAGCCGAGTCCGCCCACGCACATGATGACGCCAAAGAAAAACAACATTGTGTCCCATTCAATTCGCGCAACTTCATTAAAGCTGTCAAACGGGGCGACATCACCCACCTGACCGTAGTCTTTTCGATCTTGCGGCGTCGGCACGTGCGTTTTTCGAAGGTAGTATCCGAAGAACTTAAGGTACGCCAATCCCGTCATCATGCCGAGAAAAGGTGGGAGATGCAGGAAATTGTGAAATGCTACCGCAGTCAGAATTGTACAGCTGAATAGGACCATAATTCGCTTTGCGCCACGGCGCATTCCAACCTGGTGGTCGCCGGACGGGGTTGGCTCACGACTGGTCGCTAACGACAGGAATACTGCCGGCACCAGGTAGTTGACTGCGGCGGGGACAACAAGTGCGAAGAAAGTCTGGAACTCAAGCACACCTCGCTGCCACACCATCAACGTGGTTATGTCTCCAAAAGGACTGAATGCTCCGCCTGCGTTAGCTGCTATAACCACATTCGTACAAGCTATTCCGATGAATTTATTGTTGCCTTGGCCAACAGCCAGTACTACGGCGCACATAACTAGTGCTGTCGTCAGATTGTCGATGACAGGCGAAAGGACGAAACTCAGGAGGCCAGTTATCCAGAACATATGGCGGTACGTGAATGAACGACGGACCAGCCAGCTTCGAAGCGCCATAGAGACCTGTCTTTCGCTCATTGCATTGACATACGTAATCGCTGCCAATAAGAACAGGAAAAGCTGTGCAAACTCGGTGAGATATCGTTCGACAGCTTCCTCGAGAACTTCTTGGTGCACTGTGTGCGCATACTGGACTGCGATTAGAGCCCAAATTATTCCGGCCGCAAGCATAACCGGCTTGGATTTACGCAGGTGCGTAAATTCTTCTGCGACGACCAGACTATAGGCGGCACAGAAGACTACAATAGATACCAGGCCCGCCCAATGTTGAGTGAGATTAATCAAGTCGATGCCCTCAACTAATTTCCTTGCCCGCTGGACGCAACGTCTGCATTAGAGAACACCACGTCTGTTTGGTTGGCTGATGAGTTCTTCGGAATCCTGAACACACAAATAGCTGACTGATGCTGACAACACTCTACTGAGGAGAATGAGCCTGCGTGAATTCTTGGTCATGAATATTCGGACTGATCGAAACCGGTCAAACGAACTTTTCGAAGAAGCGAAGCGAGGTCGCTGCGTTCGCGATCACTCAATCCTTGCAGACTCTCGTCCGCCGCATCGAGGCGAAGCTGGATCGCGGCATCTATCATCCGCTTACCCTCAGAGGTCAAAGAAACGATCACCGCACGCCGGTCGGACTTGTCGGGCTTTCTCCTCACAAGGGCGCGTTCTTCCAGCTTATCGATCCGGTTCGTCATCGCGCCGCTGCTGAGGCCAGTTTCTCGCGCGAGCGAAGTAGCCGGCAGCGCGAATGGACGACCCTGGCGGCGCAACGCCGATAAAGCGTCGTATTCGAAGAGCTCCAGTTCCATTGGCGCCAAGGCCTCATCAGCCTCGCGCAAGAATGCCCGGCTCAGCGACATGATCCGGATCACGACGCCGAGGCTCTGCGTTTCGAGCTCCGGGCGCTCATCCGACCACTGCTCGAGAATGTCATCTACAGCGTCTGTTTTCATGCAAATGCTCAACTTTTTATTTCGATATAAAAATACTTGACATCGAAGTAAATTGGAAGATACTTCGGCGAAGCATACCCCTTATGCATTGGTAGGAAACCATGGCAAGAACCACAAGAGAGACCGCACGCTTCACGCTCCCTTCTCGAATTCGCAACAAGCGCAAGACTCCAAACGACTTTTCGATACGAATGGCGCTCATTGATCGAATAGCCGATCTTCCAGGTATCGAGGCAGTCGAGGGCAATGACGAAACCGTACCTCGCCGAGTCGAAATCTATCTCCGGCGAGAAGCTACTGATCGCGTGCTGAAACGAGAAGCTCCTCGATTGTTTTGCAGCCTCGATTGCAGCGGCGTCACGATTAGCGGCCTTAATCGGTGGGAGCGGCATCATACTCTGGTGAACGGATGGGGCAACCTGGTCGAAGACCAGGTCTGCATCTTTCTTCCTCGTGACCATAAAGAACTGGAGATCGTCTGGACCATCATCCGACGAGCGTATGACAGATTGTCTGGCCCATTGACTCCGGAATCGGAGTCCCTGGTGATTTCGACCTGGGATTGGCCCAGGTTTTCACGCACAAGCCTTCAATAAAGGAGGAGGAAGAAATGCGTCCTTACGATGGAAACTCCGATGACTTCGATGATATCGAAGGATTGGTATACGAGAGATCACAGACCATGCACAGGCTGGTCAACGATGCGCGGCGCGAGGAACGTCACCGTAACCGTCATCGAAACTACGCCAAGCGTCGTTACCATGACAACGACTGGGACTGGGATGACGGTGACGACTGGGATTCGTACCTGGATGACGTTAGCGCTGAATTTTATAGAGACACAAACAGTCAGAACTTCTAGTCTCGGCAATTCAACTCTGGCTTGGGGGAGGGGTGCATCCGGCATGGCCGCAATGGAAGCCGGAGAAACCTGCAGGGGCGCCACATGGCGCCCCTCTTTTGATGGCGATTAGACTCAAACCCCAGATGATCCGACGACTGCAAGACACCAGCAGCGCTCCGCATGCGATAGACTGGCGGCGGTAGGCCGTAGCAATAAGGCGAGTGCTTCCGATGTCCGAACTGCAATGGGGTGTCTTCCTTACTGAAATCGGTGGCGGTCTGGCGCTGTTCCTGTACGGCATGCGGCAGATGACAGAGTCGCTGAAGATCGTCGCCGGAGACGGCATGAAGCGGCTGCTCGCCCGCCTGACGACCAACCGGTTCACCGCAGCGCTTGCTGGTGGCGTCGTCACCGCTGTCATTCAGTCTTCGTCCGTCACGACGGTGCTCGTTGTCGGATTTATTTCCGCTGGATTGCTTCAGTTTACGCAGTCAGTTGGCGTAATCCTCGGAGCTAACGTTGGAACCACCGTCACCGCACAGATCATTGCTTTCCAGGTATACAAGTACGGCTTGTTGCTGATCGCTATAGGTTTCTTCACCGAAGTGTTCGCGCGACGCGAACGGGTGCGGCAATGGGGAACCGCGGCGATGGGCCTCGGACTGATTTTTTTTGGCATGGAGCTGATGAGCATCGCGACCGGCCCGTTTCGGGAGTGGCCACCGTTCATTGATTTGATGCAGAACATGAGCAATCCAGCCATCACGGTCGCGATCGGTGCTGTGTTCACCGCGATTGTCCAGAGCTCGTCGGCAACCACCGGTATTGTCATCGTGCTTGCAAGCCAAGGGCTGATATCGCTGGAAACTGGCATCGGTATTATCCTCGGCGCCAATATCGGTACATGTGTGACGGCTTTTGCGTCCGCATTCGGCAGACCTCGTGAGGCGTTGCAGGCCGCTTGGGCCCATCTCATTTTCAATGTCGCCGGTGTTCTGCTCTGGGTCTTCTTTATTGACGCTTTTGCTGACATCGTACGAACTCTGTCACCTGTCACACCGGGGCTTGAAGGTCTCGAATTGGCGGCTGCTGACACGCCGCGCCAGATTGCCAATGCTCACACGATATTCAACTTCGCCAACCTTTTTCTCTTTATCTGGTTCACCGGCCCGCTTGCAACTCTGATCCAGAGGATCGTGCCGATACCTCCGGCACCGGCGGGCGTTCACCCGAAGTATCTGGACGATTATTTCCTGGAGCAGCCCTCGCTTGCACTGGATCTGGTTCGCAAAGAACTTACACATTTAGGTGAACTGACCCGGTCGATGATTGATCGTGCGCTGGATACAACCGTACATGGTTCCGAACAGGAAGCGGCGGCGCTTTCGAAGGCGGACGACGACGTTGACACCGTCTACGGAGATATCATTCGCTATCTCGGCCGTTTGTCGCAGCAAGACTTGATTGCACCGCAGCCAAAGCAGTTGCAGGACTACGTGGGAATCGCGAATTACCTCGAGAATGTCGGCGACGTCATCGACAAAGAGCTGCTCGCCGTAGCGGCAAAGCGACGTAGAAATTCACTCGTCATTGGCCCGAAGACACAAGAGAAACTGCGGGAGCTCGCGGGAGAAGTCCAACGCGTTTTCGGTCTGGCACTAAGAGCGGTCGAGTCCGGCGATCCTGAGATCGCGCTGGAGGTGCTCGAGAGCAAGAGCGTTGTACTTGCGCTTGCCGAGGACGCGTCGATGCACGTTGCCAAGCGCCTCGTAGCCGAAGAGCCTCACCGCCTGGAGACGTTTCAGATCGAGACAGACATCATCGAGCTTTACAGGCGCTTGAATACACTATCCCGCCGCATTGCCAGACTTTCGATCGACGCTAGCATCGCGGGAGCACATCCCGAAGACACAGAAGGCGAGTTGTGACGCATGTCTGTCGTTTGCGTCAACTTCAGAGTCGACTTGCCAGTCCACGATCTCAGCATGCTCGAAACTGGATTTCCTCGCGCAAAGGCGATCTGGTTCTTAATATTTGCGCACCCGAGTTATTGAATTTGGGATCAACTTGACTGGGACAATTCTAGGTATCCAGAAACGGACAATTCAAAGTAACGGACCCACACACCAGATTCGATCGAGTTTACTAGCACACTGAGAACAGGACGAGGCCAAGTCACTCTTGTTTGCCGGACCACTCAAGATCAATTCTCACCGATCTCCGTACTGTCGAAGGACCACGGCGGGAGAATTGGGCGGGCCCACCATCCTCTTGGCTTAGATCAGTGAAGACGGGCCACGTCTTGACAACTGTGCTGATACAGAGCGGGACAAGGCCAAGCCTCTTTTTCTCTGCCCAGACATCCAATTCAATTCTCACCAATCATCGACCTGTCGAGGAACCTTTGGCAAGAGACGTCGGAAAACAACCGCAAGCGTGAGTCCTGATCGTTACAATTCCACGAGACCTGGGGCGCTAAGCGCCCCGGCCCGCGAGCTGTCCGTTACAGCTCCAGCTCGTATTCAACCTCAGTCGCGGATATCGTCGTTGCAGCGGATTCGATGCCCTCGGCTTTGACCAGTGCGTTCGCCGCCAAGCGGTCGAAGAACTCCGTCGAAGAGATAACAACGTCGTTCTCATCCCTGAACACTGTCGCCCCATTCGTTTCGATAGTCACGCCCAGGATAGAGAATGATGGCGCACTGATTGTCTCAGCGAAGCCTTGCAGAATGGCCTCAGTATCGGTGTCCTCTCTTTCCAGGATAGTCGCGCGTATGTCTCCGCTGTCTGCCGGGAACTCGTCGCCGCGAACATGGACGTATTCGCCGGCACTCAGATCAGAGACATTCAACGGGTCGATGTCTGCGCTGCTCTTGTCCTCGAGGCGGGTAAGCTCGTCAACAGAAATGCTGATTCCGAGCACAACCAGCGAATCATTGGCTGCGTCAACGGAGTCGATATCGGCGGTCACTCGCACAGCCTTCGCTCGGCGAATGTCGATTTTGCTGGCGGTGATCAAGCCGGACGCGTCGATGCTGCCTTCTACTTCTACCTTGATGTTCAGGCCGAGGTCGGCCTCGCTGCCACCCTCGTAAGTGGTTGCACCGGTTGTGGTTACAGGAATACCGGAGACGTCAAAGTCGGTCGACGAGACGAATCTCGTGATGAACCCTTCAATCTCCACGAGGTCGCCTTCGCCTGCGACCGGAATCAACGACTTCAGCTCGACTTCCGTTGCGAGGAGCTCACCGGATGTACCTAGCGAACTACCCTTAACTTCGACAAAATCTCCGTCGGCGACCTGACCCGACGGAAAGTCCTCAAGCATTGCACCGGAGTAATCGACTTCCAGGCCGCGGATGTTGAACGTCTGTGCGGTGGCATCGTTACCGGTGACGGTTCCGTAGACCTCGAACATCGTGCCCGTCGGCTTTGGTTCGATTCTGGTAGCGACGATGTTGTCGTCAGCGTCGATCTGGCCGCTGACTTCGACAATCTGACCCACATTGACCCCCTCGAGCGCGGCCGGGCTGAAGCCGTCGTCGAAGGAAGTACTTGCGCCGACCAGCACCGGCTGTCCGAGTACCACTAACGAGCTGGTGGCGAGGTCAATGCTATCGACTGGCCCCTTGACCAGATCATCGAAAAAGACACTATCAGCTACGCCCGTAATACCGTCATCGTTGATCGTGCCGCTGACGACGACCACGTCACCAACGTCCAGGTCGTCCTGCGTGCCCGGCTCATCATCGATCGTAAATGTCGCCGCGTCAGTGTTGTACGTGACGCCGTTTACGACGATGCTTCCAAAATTGGCAATCGGTCCAATTGCAACGCCGTTTCGCCCGATTCCACCCACCGGCGGATCGTCTGGCGGCTCAATGGTGCCCTCATCTCCACCGCCTCCTCCGCCGCCGCACGCAGATAGCGCGAACACCAGAAACGCGGTCACAGTCGCAAATCGGGTTGTCTTCTTAATCATCGGTCTTACTCCTCTCTAAACTGTTCTTTCTTCGGTGGCGAACAGGCCGATACCTACACGTGCGGTTTCGGTCTCCACATCGCCACTCAGGTCAGCGTGTGCCGTCAGCCAGTCATCGATTTCTTCCAGAAACTCCTGGCCTCGCTTGTCCAGGAATTCGGTAAACAAGGGGATCGCGTCGACGGGTATCCGATCGTTTGCCGCGAAACCGCCGAACCTCGGCGTGGTGTGCTCGTCCACGAAGACGTTGTTGTTCATGGTCTGGATGACGTCGTGGATTCGGTCGACTGCAAACTGGAGATTTTCCGAGTCGGCGGCTACCGGCTGGTAATAGCGCATAAGCACTTCGAACCGACCGTCGTCCAGCTTCCGCATCGCTCCGGTCTTGACGAGTTCCTTGATCATGGTCGGCATCGCCATGTCGCCGCCGTACCGGGAAAACAGGGCCGCGAAGCTTCCTCTTTCGCCGTTCTCGGAGAGCAGCAAAGGCCTTGAATCAGCGTCCAGAAACTCGGGGTCCTGGTGCCAGCCGGATAGCAGACGCGTGGCATCAGTGGTTTTGCCACTCGCAGAGGGCGCCTCGACCTCGAGAAGATCGCGTTGGCGCTTCACTTCCTTTCGCGCAATGCCTGTGAGTATCGAAACCCTTGAGACGTTTGTGGGTCGTCCGCTGATCCCGAATTCCTCAGTCGCGACCTGTACGAATACAGACTTGGACAACTCCGAAAACTCTCGCCATGTCATCCCGAGCCTGAGCAGCATCGAGGCCAGCGGCCGAAGAACTCTGCGGCAGCTGGCCAATAGGGTGGATTTGGGATCATTTCTCATAGATGGGTAAATTATACCCATTTATGAGAAAACGCAAGCGAATATTGACACATCTTTGGGTCTTTGCAGACGTCGCTGCGTGCCCGCGGACGAAAAAGCGTCCGCGTCAGGCTAAGATCTGCGCATGAAACTCGTGATATGGGCGACTAGCCTCATTGCGCTGCTGCTCGCCGGCTGCGCGGACCCGAATCTCGACCAGGCCGCCGACTCGGACACGATACGTCGCGGGAATGTTGGAGACGTCAGCACGCTGGATCCGGCAATCGCCGAAGAAATTCACACGTTCAGCGTGCTCTTTGATCTTTATGAGGGCCTGGTTGCCGAAGACGCCAGCGGGCAGATCGTCCCGGGTGTCGCAAAATCATGGACCATTAGCGAAGACGGTCTCGAGTACGCGTTCGAACTTAGGGCGGACGCGAGATGGTCGAACGGTGAAACAGTCACCGCGGAAGATTTCGTCGCCAGCTTTCGAAGGGTAGCCGCACCGACGACTTTGTCGTCCTATGCGAGTCTGTTATCGCCTATCCGTAACTTCGATGCTGTAAAAAGCGGCCAACTGGAACCTCACGAGCTGGCAGTATCGGCCGATGACGAAGGCAGACTTGTTATTCAGCTCAGTACGGACTGCCCATACTTCCTGCAGTTGTTGTCGATGCCGGTCGCACTTCCGGTACATGGCGGCGGCTCAAACCCGAAGCAATTCGAGGATCCGGGTCAATTCGTCGGCAACGGTGCGTATGTGCTGTCTGAACGGATCGTCGGGCACTCGACCACGTTACGTCGCAACACCCGATACTGGGATGCAGATTCGGTAAGAACAGAATTCATCGAATACGTCGCGATCGTTGACGAGGTCTCTGAATTCAACCGCTACCGTGCGGGAGAACTGGACATCACGGCGTCCATCCCAGCGGGCTACTTCGAGCAAGCCAAACAACAGTTTCCTGACGAACTGAAGGTGGCCCCAACCCTTGCGCTTTACTATCTCGCATTCGATACCACCGAACCGCCGCTGGACGACCCACTTGTTCGCCGAGCACTGTCGTTGGCTATCGACCGTGACAAGCTGGTATCGATTCTGGGACGAGGCGAATTGCCTGCGGATACGATTGTGCCCCCCGGGACTGCAAACTATCCGGCAGCGAGCTCGCAACGCCAGAGTGAGGATTTCAGTAAACCGCCGAAGACTGCGAGCGAACTTTACGCAACGGCTGGCTACGGGCGCGACAATCCGCTCAGGTTACGACTTGTCTACGATGCCGGTGGCATCCACGAAACCTTGGCACTGGCTGTGAGCGCCATGTGGCAGGACCAGTTGGGGGTCAAGGTCGAGCTGGACAAGCGTGAATGGAAATACTTTCTCGACACCCGGGACAACCGGGAAGAGTGGGACGTTATGCGGTTCGCCTGGTTTGGGGACTACAACGACCCGACCACGTTTCTCGACATTTTCCAGTCGGGCAGCGAGCAAAACCTGTCAGGATATGACAGCAAGAGCTTCGACGAGGCACTTGCGATCGCTTCGATGACTGAAGACCTGGCCGATCGAAGCGAAAAGCTGCAGGAGGCAGAGAGGCTGATATTGGCCGACCAGCCGATCGCCCCGCTCTACTTTTTTGTCTCGAAGCGTCTCGTTCACCCATCGATCGGCGGATTCGAGAGCAACGTGCTGGATCGGCACCCAAGCAAGTTCTTGTTCCGGCGACCGGCGGGGCAAGATGGATACAATTAGTAATCCTTGAACACGCCAGTCGTCCCACGGTGTCTTCCCTGACGAATCAATGCTACTCGCCGATATACGAACGCGCTTAAGAGTTGTTGCGCAGTAATGTTCACCGGTCCGGTTGGCTTGAATCGTTGCCCGGTGATCTCTTGCTTCAAAGGTCGAATGGATGGGCAAGTCGTATAATTGGCAACCTGATTCAGTTGCCGATTGGCCGGGCAATCAAACAATGAATATCAAGATACCCCCTCCGATATACGTGGTACTGTTCGGTGTGCTGATGTGGTTCGTCGCCCGGTCACCTTTTGCGCTGGCCGTCGACATACCTTTCAGGAAAACGGCAGCTGCAATCATCTTTGCGGCGGCTATCGCTATCGACGTTACTGCGATACGTCAGTTCAACGCATCGTCCACGACGATCAATCCGCTGAAGCCCAACAAGTCTTCCGCCCTGGTGACTCAGGGCATTTATCGGTTTACGAGAAACCCGATGTACGTTGGCCTCTTGCTGATGCTGTGTGCCTGGGCGATCGTCCTCGGCAGTGTCAGCAATGTCCTGCTGCTGGCAGGCTTCGTCATCACCATCACGCGGATGCAGATTCGACCCGAAGAAGAGGCGCTTCGATCGTTGTTCCCCGAGGAATTCGACGAATACCGCCGCAAGGTCCGGCGTTGGGTCTAGAGCCTAGATTCAGCCCGTTGTCTTCGGTCGACGTTTGGCCGTAGGCAGGTAACAGACATTGGAGCCATCTTCTCGCCAGGCATGATTTGCCGCACGCGACTCAGTGCCGTTAGGGAGTTGCTCCTGGAGCAGGAACTCAGTTGCGCTGAACCAGTCGGCCAGCGAGTTCAGGTTGTGTTGAACGGTCGAGAGACGATGCTGTAACTGATCGGCAAACTGCAGCCTCGCGATCGTCTTGTTGGCGACCGCATCCAGTGCGGACATGTCTTCGCACAGACGCGAAATCTCGTCCGACTGGTCTGCCCCACTGCTGGCCTTGTCCAGGCGATGGCTCAGCGTACTCGCATGCCCGGCCAGCGCGATGACCAGCTCGGCGATGCCGTCGATTTCCGCCTGTGTTTCCTCGGCAGCCGCCTGCACCTGGATAGCACAGTTGTGCAGGCACTGTCCTGCCCGCATTTCGTCTACCAGGATGTCCGAATTCGAATCAGTGTCACTCATAACCAGTATTCCCGTCCCTGGATTCCCGTCCTGTTAAGGCTTCGACGCCGACCCTGCTGCTTTCCAGCAGGGTCAGCATCTCGGACCATCGCTCTATTCGCTCGACGACGCGACAACTGTCTGTTCGCGCGCCTACAGTATGAATCGGCAGGTTCTTAGAAAAGTTTAGGAACTCAAACTTTCGGTTCTGGGACGATCTCCGCCCGCGGTGCAGACAACAAGAATGACGGGTACAAGGTGCAGGGCTAGCGGAACTGGATGTGCGTCGCATGGACGGGATTCGCGCCGTCGTCCGGGCGCAACCAGGGGGTCCGCCACTCGATCCATACGAGGTCATCGATACTCGCCTCGATGCCGTCACCGGTAAGGTCTTCAAGGGTGAACAGGACCCGGACTCCTTTCGTCGCAAGCCGCGGCTGCGCGTAGTCGAATGAGAATCTTTGCCAGCCGTCCTTAGAAATCACGGCTGAGCCGATCTCGGTCAAAGGCCCGACCGCCAGCCCTTCGGAAAAAGAGTCCTCGATTCGTCGTCGCTGCAGGTAGAACCGCAGGCGCGATTTGCCATCCACCCTGATTCGCCCCGCAACTGTTGTGGGATTCGACGGCGTGAACACCCTGTCGAAGACCTTGAGTCCGCCGCTGGCAGCCTCTTCGCCTGGTTCGATTGTTATCGCCATGTGCGGCGCGCCAGAGTCGATCACC
>JAAUYD010207241.1_pt1 | contig 20847 bp, 21 predicted proteins | sample 7278101 | NCBI WGS metagenome assembly JAAUYD01 (sample SAMN14350128, study PRJNA611818) | marine sediment metagenome | isolation source: surface marine sediment (0.6m) | place: French Polynesia: Moorea | collected 2018-08
AGCCTAGATAACTGGCGTAGAGGTATAAAGCCTCTGTGGGCAGAAATATCCCGTCGTGAGTCGGGAAGCCCCAACTATAATCTGTGATTTAGTTGGGGAGGATGTCACTATGAATTTCCTCAGCCCATCACCAAAAAAAAGGAAACACTCACAATAGGGGTCATCGTCTTTATAATAGGTAATTTAGAATAATCAGCAGCGATCGCCTATTCTCAACATGAGTCAACCCCAACCCCTAAGCCAACTCTTAACCCAAGCGGTACAAAACTTGGTTAAGTCCAACCCGAAGACAAAGGTATTAAAAAAAGGGGTAAAAGTCCCCGAAATAAGGGTAAAAGAAAGCCCAAAAGATAAAGTAATAACCTATGCTTTAATTGGCGATCGCTATATCATGGGACGTAGTTCGAGACATACAGACATCAAGGTACTGAACCCCATTGTCAGTCAAATCCATTGTTCTTTGCATCGAGATCAAAAGAACTCCGATCACTTCATTATCAAAGACGAAAACTCGACCAATGGGATCTATTTAGGACGACGACGCATCAAAAATTTAGCCCTACGTCATGGAGACACCGTTACCTTTGGTCCACCAGAGTTAAACGATATTGCTACCCTAACTTACCATAACCCACCTCCAAAATGGATGCAGTGGCTACGGTACGGTTTCTATGGCACGGGATCACTAATGACTGTATTAGTCGCTTGGTTATTCTGGGAAACCAGCAAAGTTACGGTTTATCCCCTACCCTCCGGAGTTAGTGGTCCGGTGGTGGTTTACGCGAGGGATGGACAAACCCCTCTCAGTCCCCTCAGTGACGATCCTCACCACGAAATTGAGCGTTTAAAGGACTTTTCCCCCCATTTGACCCAAGCAGTCATCGCCTCCGAAGATAGTCGCTTCTACTGGCATTTTGGCGTTGATCCCTACGGTATTTTAAGGGCGATGGTAGTCAATTTTCAAGACGATGGCATTCGTCAAGGGGCTAGTACCCTCACCCAACAATTAGCCCGTAGTTTATTCCCAGAAGTAGGACGGGAAAACACCGCTCAACGTAAAATTAGAGAGATCATTGTCGCCCTAAAATTAGAAGCAGTTTATAGTAAAAATTATCTGCTCAAAACCTATCTTAATCGTGTCTATTTAGGTGTCGGGAACTATGGGTTTGAAGATGCAGCCCAATTTTACTTTGATAAGTCAGCCAGTGAGGTTGATCTATCTGAAGCAGCAACCTTAGTGGCCATGCTACCCGCCCCTAACTTATATAATCCTGTACAAGATTATGACACTTCGGTACAGTTAAGAAATAGGGTCATTGATCGTATGGCTGCCTTAAGAATGATCTCCCCCGAAGAAGCAGCCAGGGCTAGGCGATCGCGGATTGAAATCAGTCCCCAAGCCAGAAACGCCCTAGCCAACAGTAAAGCACCTTATTTCTACGCCCACGTCTTTGAAGAGTTACGGGAGTTATTAGGGTCAGAAATAGCCAAAGAAGGCAACTTTATTGTGGAAACTGGATTAGATTTAAACAAACAGGCATTAGCGGAAAAAAAGTTACAACAAGCCGTTAAAACCCAAGGTGCAACCTACGGCTTTTCTAATGGGGCTATAGTTACGTTAGACACTCGTACCGGGGAAATATTAGCCTTAGTCGGAGGCGTGGACTACAAACAAAGTCAGTTTAACCGTGTTACCCAAGCCAAACGACAACCCGGATCAACTTTCAAACTCTTTGCTTACGCTGCCGCCCTAGAACAAGGCATTTCCCCCAGTAAATCTTATAGTTGTGGTGGTATTCAATGGCAAGGCCAAATCTATAAACCCTGTGAACGCAGTGACGGGGCAACGGATATGTATCGAGGCATGGCACAGTCGGAGAATACCATCGCCCTACAGGTAGCTAAAGAAGCTGGGTTAAACCGTGTCGTAGATGTAGCCCAACGGTTAGGGGTCAAGTCGGATTTACAAGCGGTTCCAGGGCTGGTTTTAGGGCAGAGTGAGGTCACGGTTTTAGAAATGACGGGGGCCTATGCCGCGGTGGCTAACAACGGTGTATGGCAGCGTCCCCACGCCATTCGTCGCATTTTAGACGGGGGGGACTGCACCGATAATGATGACTGGCGCACTTGTCGAGAAATTTATAATTTTCAGACCGATAAGAGTGCTAGACAACAAGCCATCTCCCCCCAAATTGCCCGAACCATCACCAGTATGTTACAAGGTGTTATTAGTAATGGAACGGGCCGTGGTGCCAGTTTAGGGTTAGGGGAAGCCGGAAAAACTGGCACCACCGACCGGGCGGTTGACCTCTGGTTCATCGGTTATATTACCCGTAAGCACCTGGCCACAGGCATCTGGTTAGGCAATGATGATAACTCTGCTACTCAAGGGAGTAGTGGACAAGCTGCAGCCCTTTGGGGGAGGTATCATCGACCGTAGGAACCGTTGGAATGTAGAATTTAGAATTAATTAAACATTCTTAATTCTGTTCACTCCCGTAAACACTTCTTCAGCCGGACCTGTCATATACAGTCGGTTATCTTGTTCGGACCATTCAATGGTTAAACAGCCTCCTGGTAACTCTACGGTACAACGGCGATCGCAATGTCCTGTCAAAACTCCAGCTACAACAGACGCACAAGCGCCGGTTCCACAGGCTAAAGTAATCCCTGCACCTCGTTCCCACACCCGCATTTTTAGATAATCAGGGCGAACTACCTCGATAAACTCCGTATTCGTTCGTTCGGGAAAGACAGAATGATTCTCAAACAAAGGGCCAATCGCTTCTAAGGGAATCTTAGCTACATTCTCCACAAAGGTAATACAGTGAGGATTCCCCATACTCACGCAAGTGACTAACCAAGATTGATCACCCACTTCTAAGGATTGGTTAATCACCTTTTCTTCTTCTTTCCTTAACGTAGTGGGAATCTCTTTGGCCAATAAAAAAGGGGTTCCCATGTCCACCGTTACCTGTCCTTGCTCTTCTAAACGAGGGATGATGATACCGGCTAAGGTTTGAATGCGGTAGGATTTTCCGATGCTGTCAATCCCTTCTAACTTAGCCAAAAAACGGGCTAAACAACGAATTCCGTTGCCACACATTTGCGGTTCTGAACCATCAGAATTAAAAATCCGCATGGTGTAATCACTCTTCTCATCTCCGGGTAAGGCAAAAATCACCCCATCGGCCCCGATCCCAAAATGGCGATCGCATAACTTAACCGCTTTTTCTGGGGACAATAAAGGAGTAGGGCTGTGGCGATTGTCCACTAAAATAAAATCATTGCCTAGACCTTGATATTTGGTAAATTCCATGTGAATATGGCTCTCCTAGCATGGTAACAGAAGTTCTGCTTTTTGCTAACCCCATCTAAATCAAAGATTATAGATGGGGACTGCGCAAAAAATTTTGTTCAATATAAACAATTATCAATTAACCCACAGACAAGGACAAGGGATCAGTAATAATAGGAATAACAGCTATCCACACCGCTAGAAATAATGACTGAATTTGATACGGGGTTGCCTAGTGTTCGACAAATTCAAAAGTATATTAAAGATCAACAAAAAATTGTCATTCAACTAACCACGGCTGAGACGATCACCGGTCAAGTTTTATGGCAAGATCCTCAATGTCTTTGTGTGGCAGATGAGTCCAGTCAATCTCTGTTAATTTGGCGACACGCCCTTATCTATATTAAACCCGCCCCGTAATCCAATGTGATTGACACTTGTGTTCTTCAAAAGGCAAAGCCAATTACTTTGTTTGAAACTTTTAGCCCAAAAATGGGTAATCTGAGAATAACCACTATTCGCAGACTGCTCGACTTACTAACAGACAACAAACCTATGAGCATTCAAAAAATTGTTGAAAATGCACTAAAAGACGGCTATTTGACACCCATAATGGAAGAAGAGGTGGGACGGATCTGTGAATCTGCCTCAGACTTGCCCATGGAAGAATATATGGCGTTAGATCGCCTCATGGGAGCTTTATTAACGGGAGAAGTAAAAGCCGTACCACGAAAACAATTTATCAACGTTATGGAAGAATTAGTCTTAAGTGAAGCTATCACCCAAGTAGCCCAACAAGAGTCTAAACAATCCTGTCAGCTTGATATTGGTGATATTGCTGCTTATGCTCTCAACCGTTTACCTCCCCTTTACGCTACCACCCATGAAGGGGCAGACTATCAAAGACAACGGGCCAAAGAAGAATTACAAACTTTGATTGTCCAACAAGTCACAGACGGAATTCAACGCTATTTTGAACGTCCTACCATTCCCAATCGACGGCCCCTCGAACAACAGCAACGAAGTGATCTGCTGGCAAGCATGACGGATATGCTCCAATCTTTAGCCCCTGATTAATATAGCAGTTTTTAATTGGGTGTATCAATATTTCGGTTAAGTGAGTGAGAGAAGTGTGGGATGGGTAGCAATACTGCGTAGGTTTTGTCCAAAAAGTTGATGAAATAGCGAGTGTGGGGAGTTTGGGGAGTTTGGGGAGAATTAAGCTTGATACATGGTTTTTTCTGCCCACCCTTCCCTCTCTTCCCACCCTTTTTTTTAATTCCCTTTGATAGCAGTAATATAAATTGAGCCATCTTTGTATTTGTCTAAGTCAGTTTCTCCTAGTAATCCTTCACGAAAGCCAACTTCTTTAATCTCTGAAAAACCAGCTTGCTTCATGAGAAAAATCAACAGGTCTGAATTATACATAAATTTATGACCCCAATCATAAAATGAGCGGTTAATTTTTAAGGTACTTCTGATATTATTTTCTGGACTATTGGTTGGTTCTAATTTGATTTTGGCTAAGTCGGGAACAACAATTCTTAAACAGCCATCTTTTTTAAGATAAGTAAAACAGTTTTTGAGAGCTTCTAAGGCTAAATTGGGGGGAATATGCTCTAAAACATGGCTCAAGAAAATGCCATCAACCATATTGGTTAAATGATGATCGCAAGATGTTACATTCATCACCAGTTCATAACCTAATTGATGGGAGAACACTTTAGGTATATCTCTAACTCCCAATAATAAATCAGCCCGAAGATAGTCAGGATTGCCAAAAGATCCGAGACTCCCTAAATTAATAATTATTTTTTGATTTTGACTTTCCCATCGATTAATTCTCCGTTTATTGTATCCTGTTGCTTGAATTAAAACAGTTAAATTTAAACACATCCAAGTTCTAACAACTTGTTTTAAGCTAGAAAATAAGTTAGAAGGGGGACTAATAGTGTTAGCAACTTCGTCAAATTCTGTGAGTAAATTGTCTGTATCATATTGAGTGATATCAAGGGTTCTATTAGTCATATTCTTAAATTACAAGTGTGAAAGCAATAGCACTTAATTATCACATTTTTCTCTATCTGTAAAATCCTAGAAATAGGTGATTGTCGAAAAAAATGGCTAATATTGGGGTTATTTCGCTTATCAACTTCAATCTTGAACAATTCATTATGTTTAATCTATTGATTTGAAAACTGCTATAAAAATTTAATTGACCCAAAAAATCTAACCTGAGGGAACCATTGTTTGAACTTCCGCGTCTAGGATGCTAACGTGAGGAGAATTATGCGTCAGGTAAGCTTATGAGTCAAGCAATTACAGGATCTGAAGGACTACTTCGCTCGTGGGGACGGAAGTCGGTAGAGTCCCCAGAAAAACTCTCAAATTATGATTTGATTGTCAGGTGTCAGGAGGGATCTAAACCGGATCGTGTAGCGTTCGCCGAACTTTTAAACCGTTATCAGTCCCATGTCGATAGAATACTCTATCATTTAGCCCCTGATTGGCAAGATAGGGCTGATCTAGCTCAAGAAGTTTGGATTCGCGTTTACCGCAACATCAAACGTCTCAATGAACCTGTTAAGTTTAGGGGTTGGTTGAGTCGTATTGCAACCAACTTGTTTTATGATGAATTACGTAAACGGAAGCGGGTTAGCCATCCTATTTCATTAGATGCCCCTCGTCGGGTGGATGATGGAGAAATAGAATGGGATATTGTCTCGGATTATCCCAGTCCTGATGACAATTTAGCCACTCGCGAATTTTATGATCGTCTTAAAGTGGCGATCGCTGATTTACCAGAAGCGTTTAGAACCACCATTGTTTTAAGAGAAATCGAAGGTTTAGCTTACGAAGAAATCGCAGAAATGACTGGGGTATCTTTGGGTACGGTTAAATCCCGTATTGCTAGGGCTAGAGGCAAATTACAAACGGTTTTACAGAAATATATTGATTAGTTGGGATTATGATCATCTCAATAATCATCCGTGAGGGGTGTCATGACTTTGCTAGTATTAGCATTCGTCTCCGCAAACAAGGATCTTGGGTCTAGGATCGAAGGAGAGATTAATCATGATGTCTGATTTTGAACACAAGCAAGGGCTTTTGCCTACTGATTCGAGCAATATGGATAATCAGTTTGAGCGTTTTGAGTTGTTAAGTGCCTATATGGATGGAGAATTGACGGCCCAAGAACACAAACAAGTCCAGCAATGGCTTGATAGTGATCCTGAATTCCATCAGTTATATAAGCAACTGTTACGGGTTCAACGAGAGGTTCCCTCCATTCGGGTTCCAGAAAGTTCTGTCTCTTCAGAGATATTATCTCAGGGGGTTTTTGAGGCCGTTGATCGTCAAGATCGCAGTAAACGGAGTCTCATTACCAGTGGTTTAGGGATCGCTGCGGTTATTGTTGGTTCCATTGCCCATATCTGTTGGCAAGATGGGTTATCTCCCCGTTATGCCCAAACCAACGGTGATCATCAAGCCTTAACCATTGCTTTAAATCGTCCTGTGGTGGAAATTCCCCCCACTATTCGTTAACCGAAAGCTGATGAACCGAGATCAGGAGGAATATCCTGCCAACGTCCCTCTCCCACAGCCCGAATGGCTTCTGTTAAACTGACATTTCCCGTGTATAAAGCCTTGCCAATAATCACACCGGTCACACCGAGAGGTTCTAAGGCCAATAATCCTAAAACATCGCTCAAAGAACTCACTCCCCCAGAAGCAATAACAGGAATATTGATGTGATGGGCTAATTCTCGCAACGCTTCACGATTAGGGCCTTGTAAGGTACCATCACGATGTATATCGGTGTAAATAATGGCACTGACTCCAAACTCGCCCATTTGTTGAGCTAAATCCATTGCTAGAACTTGGGAGGTTTCTAACCATCCCTTAGTGGCTACTTGGCCGTTACGGGCATCAATACCCACAGCAATTTTACCTGGAAAGGCTTGACAAAGTTCTTGCACTAAAGAAGGATTTTCCACTGCAACGGTACCAACGATGGTGCGATCAACCCCTAAATCAACTAATTGGGCAATACTTTGGCGATCGCGCAATCCCCCTCCTACTTGTACAGGAATGGAGATAGCTCTAACAATAGCTTCTATCGTATCGAGATTCATTGGTTGACCTTGCTTTGCGCCATCTAGGTCCACTAGATGCAAACGGGTTGCCCCTTCATCAGCCCATTGGCGGGCTACTTCTACGGGATTTTCGTTATAAACTTGGGATTGTTGATAGTCACCTTGGTACAGACGAACGCAGCGTCCTTCTAGAAGATCGATCGCGGGGATAACATCCATAAAATTGATATTCTGTGGGTTGTTAGATTAGTGTACGATTTTTCCCCTTTAATTACCACCAATTGAGGGAGAATGATTCCCCATAGCGATCGCGGCCAATTTTAGGTGTAGTAATAATTAAGTATTGTTGAACACAGGAATAGACTCCCGATTATAGAAGGAATCAACACAAATGATCCTGGATTTTGGCTTTTCTTAAGGGAAAAAATGCCCTATCCTAAATAGGGAAAATCCATTGAGTGCGATCGCTGCGAAGATCGCCCTTAACTTATTCCCAGGAGTCGCTTGTGTCTGATACCAAACCCACCATTTTAGTGACAGGAGGGGCCGGATATATCGGTTCTCATGCTGTTTTATCCTTACAAAAAGCTGGCTATAACATTATTGTCTTTGATAATCTTTCCTATGGCCATCCTGAGATTATTAAAGATGTTTTAAAGGTTGAGTTAATTGTAGGAGATACTAACGATCGCCCTCTGTTAGATCAGCTATTTTCTAGTAGAAATATTGCTGCTGTTATGCACTTTGCTGCTTTTATTGCTGTCGGAGAATCGGTTAGAGATCCTGCTATTTACTATCAAAACAATGTGGTAGGAACGTTAACTTTATTAGAGGCAATGATCGCTGCTAATATTAAGAATTTTGTCTTTTCTTCTACCTGTGCTATTTATGGTACACCCCAAGAAATTCCCATGACAGAAAACCATCCCAATAACCCATTAAGTCCCTATGCTTGTAGTAAGTATATGGTAGAAAAAATCCTCAAAGATTTTGATCAAGCTTATGGATTAAAATCTGTTGTTTTCCGCTATTTTAATGCGTCAGGGGCTGATCCATCTGGTAATTTAGGAGAAGATCACACCCCAGAAACTCATTTAATTCCGTTGGCTTTATTGACTGCGTTAAAAAAACGAGATCATCTCTTTATTTTTGGAACTGATTATGATACACCTGATGGTACTGCTATCAGAGATTATATTCATGTCAATGATTTAGCCTCAGCCCACATTTTAGGGTTAGAATATCTTTTAAATGGAGGTGAAAGTGAAATGTTTAATTTAGGTAATGGGAATGGCTTTTCTGTCAGAGAAGTGATTAATATGGCCAAGAAGGTGACGGGAATTGATTTCCTGGTTAAAGAAAGCGATCGCCGTCCTGGAGATGTTCCTATGTTAGTGGGAAGTAGCGAAAAAGCGCAATCACTTTTAAGTTGGAAACCTCAATATTGTGACCTTGAAACTATTGTTAATCATGCTTGGCAATGGCATCAAAAACGTCACGGTAATTCCTAAATCTTTCATGTAAATTCCTAATAACTGAGACAATTTATCAAAAAATGATTCAAAATAACCAAAAAATAGAAACGATTTTAGAACGCATGGGAGAAACGGTTATTGCTACTACTGAAACAGTAGAAAGTTTAGCTGAAAAAATGGAAACTCTTGTTGAACAAGTTCAGGAACAAGAACAACAAATACAACAACAAGGTTATCAGATTTTTGCTTTAAGTGAGTCGATCCAAGCCCTAGTGGATGCTCACACAGAGTCTAGGGAACAATTAACACAATTAACTTATTTAATTCATACTCTAGTGAATAGTTTAAATAACCAAGAATAACAATATTATGATTGAAATTAATTAACTATTTTTATGCTGAGGAACATGAAATGATGAAAATTTATTCAAAAAAGTATCTATCTTCAACTCTCTCTTTATTAACAATTTTGTTCAACTTTTTCCTGATCAGTTGTGCTGAAACTAAAATATCTCAGTGTCAAAAAATTATAATTTTGATGAATGAAATGGATAAACAAAGTGACAGTTATCATCAAACAACTGATATCAAAAATGTCTTACAAGTTGCAGATTTATTTGAAGAAACTTCCCAACAAATGAAACAATTAAAAATTGAAGATAAACAATTAATAGAATATCAAATGGGTTTTGCTGATATTTATCAAGGAAATGCTGATACGACCCGTCAATTTGTGTCCGCCTTAAATGATAAAGATATAGATACAGCTAAGTTGATGCAGCAACAAGTTCAAAAACTAGGTAAAAGGGAACAAGAGTTAGGCGCAAAAATGAAGGGTTATTGTCAAGATAATTAAATAAAAACACCCCCTAGAAGTATCTAGGGGAATAAGTGTTATGGATAATCTATCAATCTGATAACTCAGTTAATCGCTCATCTTGCCAATAACTATTAAAAATGTCATTATTTTTAGCAAGATAAAGTATGGTATTGGGGGCAATATCAATGGCCTCTAATAAGCAGTTAATCGCTTCATCACTGTTATTTAAAGCTGCATAACAGTGACCTTGATAATACCAAGCATATTCATCATTAGGTTCGGCTTCTAGGGCTTTTTGATAACAATTAATTCCCTCATCAAAACGGTTTAATTGTTGCAAAATTTGTCCCTGTTGATACCATCCCCAATAATCGTATGGTTTAACTGATAAAGCTTTTTCATAGTTAGTTAAAGCTGCTTCTAACTCCCCTTGATGACGTAAACAGTCTCCCCGACGATACCAGGACCAATAATCATTAGGTCTTATGGTTAACGCTTGATCATAAGCTGCGATCGCCTCGGAATATTTTTCCCATAGACGATAAGCTTCTGCGATGCGATATTGCGCCCAATAATCGTCTGAATAGATTAATAAAGCTTGTTTGAAGCAGTTAATGGCCTTTTCGTACTCTTTTAACTCTTCAAGATGGACACAGCCTTTATCATACCAAGACCAATAATTGTTTGGTTCGATTTTAACGGCGTTTTCATAGCTGACGACAGCTTCTTCGTAGCGTCCTAACTCTTCTAATGTCATACCCTTTTTATACCAAGCCCAATAGTCATTTGGATAATATTCTAAGGCTTTTTCGTAACACATTAACGCTTCTCGGCAAAGTTGATCCATACGGAGTCGATTTCCCTGTTGGTACCAACTGTGATAACTATCGGGACGACATTCTAAAGGGTAGTAAATGGTCGCTTTAATCTGTATCATGGCCATCTCCAGGGTTAAGGATACCACGTGAACTACCCCATCTAAATCTAATTTATCGCTTCGCTCCAAGTCAGAAGTTCCTCACTACTACCATGCGCTATGGCACAGAAGTTTTTTTTCTAATAATTTGATGGTTAAGACTTTCTACTTAAGTTTATATTATACCAAATCCGATTGTCAAAACCTCTTTATAGTTTTGCTCTTCTTCTTCCCACACCTCGCACCCCTCCCACACTCCCCACCCTTCTCAACTAGAAAGATAAGGGGGGTATCTAAACCGAATTTGGTATTAGGAGGGTGTGGGTAAGCTTTCCAGATAACGAAGAAACTCTAATAATTCCTCATCAGATAGCACTTGACGCGATCGCTTACCATAGGTTTTGATCAGATATTCTCGACCTTGTTCCGTTGTCCATTTTAATCGTTTTAATTCTGCGTTAGAACGAGCAATAATTTCTGAAAAATCAAGCACTTCTTCTTCTACCAGGGGAGATTTTTCTTCTATTTCTGGTTCTTGGGGAATTTCAGCCATAGGAATAGGGAGAGGTTTTTCCTCTATTGCTGGTTCTTGGGGAATTTCAGGAATAGGGAGAGGTTTTTCCTCTATTTCTGGTTCTACTGAGGATGATTTCTTAGAATTTGATGTGGGTTTAACTCGCTTTTTAGATGATTTAGTTGGGGTTTGGGTTGTCGGTTTAATTAATGGTTTGATTTCTGTTTCTATCTCTTTGGTTTCAGGTTGCTCAGAAACGGGTTCAACGGTTTTTTCTGGAGTAGGAGATGAGACTTCAACCGTTGGTTTTGGTTCACTTTTTTCTGGGAGAGATGGTGATGGTTGAGGAACCATTTTTTCTGAGAGTTCAATCGTTTTATGCTCTAATTTTAGACTATTTAATGCTCGTTCGATCGCTCTATCTTCTGCGATTTCAATTTTCTCATCGGCTGCTAATCCTGTTCCTAATATTACACTATTATTCTGTAGTAATACCCTAACAATATATTTACCATGATCAATGGTTACTAACTCACTTACTAAACTTCCTTCCGGATAATGTTTTCGGAATTGGTTTAACATAATCAATGCCTCTCTGTTGCTATTCTCATCAGACCCCGTCATTAACGACAGGATTTAAAATAAGTTATATTGTACTACAATAACAGGAATTATACAAAATATAGTAACCGAGGCCAGAGCCTCGGAAGAAACAAACCCTATTTTTGATTTCCTAGGGGTTAACCTTTAAGTATTGAGTAATTCCTTTAAGGTTTCTGTTGCTAAACGAGGCCCATAACAAGTAACAATGCGGGAAGAAGCCCGAGATGCTAAATCGCCTGCTTGAGCATAATTCATCCCATGAGTAAGCCCATATAAAAAAGCTCCAGCATACATATCTCCTGCTCCCACAGTATCAATCGCTTGTACTGGGTAAGGGGTAATTTCTATCAATTCTTGTCCATCAAAGACCACTGAACCCTGTGATCCTCTGGTAATAGCAAACCCTTGAGATAAGGTTTGAAAATAAGTGATCGCTTCAGAAAATTCTTCGGTACTAGCCATTTTTAACGCTTCCGATTCGTTAGCAAAAAGAAAATCAATTCGATCACCAATTATTTCTAATAATCCCTCTTTAAAAAAAGAAACCATATTAGGATCAGACAAAGAAAACGTTGTTTTGACTCCCGAATTTTCGGCGATTTCTCTGGCTTTAATTGCTGCTGTTTTAGCCGTAGGAGAAGTCACTAAATAACCCTCCATGTAAAGGTATTCTGAATCAGTGATCGCATCGGGTACTAATTCGGATTCTGATAAACTACCACTAATACCCAAAAAAGTATTCATGGTTCTATCAGCATCAGGAGTTACCATCACTAAACATTTTCCTGTGGTTCCTTCGACTTCTTTTTCATCGTGAACATTGGTATCCAAACCACAATTTTGTAAGTCTTCTAAGTAAAAAAATCCTGATTCATCTTTGGCTACTTTACAAGAATAAAAACCCTTAGCACCCAATTGACTCAAAGCAACCATTGTATTAGCAGCAGAACCCCCACCACTTTGCTTACAAAGGTTTCCATTAAACTTAGCAATGATTTCTCCTTGACGCAACTCATCTACTAAGGTCATGACCCCTTTATCAATACTTAATTCTTGTAGTAATTCAGGAGTGACTTGAAACTCCATGTCAACTAAGGCATTACCGATACCGTAAACGTGATACTTTTTACCCATGCTAATTCCCAAGTTATTCTGATGATCCTCAAGATAATATAACAATTTTTCAAGTTTAGACAATTGATCAGCGAAAGGAGTCAAGGAATATTCCTCGTTATCAAGGGTTAAATGTCGGCCAACCTAGACTTATGGTGTATATGGGGTTTATGATTAAAGGAAATGGTTGAACCAGAAGGAAAGGTCAATCGATTGATATTCCTTAGTCTCTTATTCAGTGCCGTCCTGAAACCCCTTTAATGGAAACTCAAGCAATTGTCGAGCTATTCCCTTTGTTTAGTGTAGCGAATCCGGAAACCTTAGAATGGATACTGTCTGTCGTTGATGAAGAAAATTATGGTCAGAATGAAGAAATCATAAAAGAAAATGACTGGGGAAAGGCAGTTTACTTCATTGTATCTGGTTGGGTTAAAGTCCGTTCTAACTATAACCATCAGGAAATGGCGTTAGAAATTCTCAGTAAAGGCGATTTTTTTGGAGAAATGGAGGTTTTAGACGAATCACTCAAATATTTAGATGTGATTACCCTTTCTGATGTTCAATTGCTAAGCATTTCAGCGCAACGTTTTTTACAAATGCTGTTTAAAGATTCTCAGGTCCATCATAAAATGTTGCAACTCAGTATCAGGCGATTTCGTCACCTCTATCGTCGTTTTCAGTTGCAGCAACAAACTCCAAAAATTAAGCTGATTAAAACTTTAATTAAGTTAGCAGAAACTTATGGTAAATTAATTGAGGAAGGAGCCGAAATTTTACAAATTCCTCACCAGGACTTGGCTGATGTTGCTGATATTTCTCTGGATGAATGTGAACAGATTATGACTCAATTACAACATCAAGGTTGCCTAGAAAGTGATCCCTCTTGTCAAATTTTGTTCTTAACGAATCTTAAACAGCTAAACCATTTTGCTAAACAAATTTAATAATGATCAAATCAACCATTACTGAGTCCAAAAAACTCAATCATCCCCTACCCGATTTAACTTATTTTGTTAAAATGACTCATCCCAGTTCTCATCTATTTGAGGTAGGGTTACAAATTGAACATTGGTCAGATTCGGTTCTCAATTTAAAAATGCCAGTGTGGACACCGGGTTCTTATTTAGTGAGAGAATATTCTAGACATATTCAAGATTTTAAAGCAGTATCTAAAGATAAACAAAAAAAGCTCCTCAGTCAAAAAGTTGGTAAAAACCATTGGGAAGTAGAAACCAAAGAAGTTGATAATATCTTGATTACTTATCGAGTTTTTGCTAACGAATTAACCGTCAGAACTAACCATTTAGATGATACTCATGGTTATTTTAATGGCGCTGCTTTATTTTATTTTCTTCCAGGTTTAGAATCAACTCCCATTACCGTTGAAATTATTCCCCCTAATTCTACCTGGAAAGTTAGCACACCTTTGCCAGCTATTCCTGGAAAAGTTAATCAATTTTATGCTAAAGATTTTGACACATTAGTGGATAGTCCTTTTGAAATTGGGAATCATGGGGTTTATTCCTTTGAAGTCTTAGGAAAACCTCATCAATATTCTATTTGGGGAACCGGCAATATTCAACCGAATAAACTCATAGAAGATACCAAAAAAATTATTGAAGCAGAAGCTAACTTATTTGGAGGATTACCCTATGATGATTATTTATTTATTCTCCATCTAACCCATAAGAGTTTTGGCGGTTTAGAACATAAAAATTCCTGTTCTTTGATCTATTCTCGTTTTTATTTTAGGGATACAGAAAAATATAATCGTTTTCTTCAATTAGTCGCCCATGAATTTTTCCATCTATGGAACGTAAAACGGATTAAACCAAAAGCCATAGAAAACTTTAATTACGAACAAGAAAATTATACCCCTTCTTTATGGTTTTCTGAAGGAACCACCAGTTATTATGATACGATAATTCCTTTGAGGGCTGGAATTTATAATCCGAAAAAGTTCTTAGAAATTTTAGGTAAGGAGATCACCCGTTTTTTAATGACTCCAGGTCGTAAAGTTCAACCGTTAAGTGAATCCAGTTTTGATGCTTGGATCAAACTATATCGACGGGATAATAATAGTGATAATTGTCAAATTTCCTATTATTTGAAAGGGGAATTAGTTTCCCTTCTCTTAGATTTACTGATTCGTGCTAAACATCAAAATAAACGGTCTTTAGATAACGTTATGGTTCAAATGTGGGAACAATACGGAAAATCAGAAATTGGCTTTACTCCCCATCAACTTCAGCAAGTGATTGAATCCGTAGCAGATATGGATTTACAAAGTTTTTTCAACTTATATGTTGATAGCACAGAAGAATTACCTTTTAATAAGTATTTAAACCCGTTTGGCTTACAGCTTAAACCGATTATGGAAGATGAAAATATGCCCTATTTAGGCATCAAAGTTCAATCAGAAAATAATAAAGAAATCATTAAATTTGTTGAGAAAGGCTCACCGGCTTCTTTAGAGGGAATTGACCCAGAGGACGAATTATTAGCTATTAATGGAATACGGGTGACGGCTGATCAATTAAATGAGCGTCTTAAAGACCATCAAGCAGATGAAATCATTTCAGTGAGTGTCTTTCACCAAGATGAATTGAGAACCTTCTCTGTTACCTTAGGCCAACCGCAACCCAGTGGATATGAGATAGTCCAAATTGAAAATCCTTCATCTGTTCAACAGGAAAATTTAAGGGGGTGGTTAGGAAAAATTTAAGGGAAATATTGAACAACTTTAAGGTTATAATAAAAGTCTTGGAATGAGTCAATTTTCTTGATTACGACTCGCAATATTAATGCGATCGCTTAATTCTGATAGTTGTTGAGAAAGTTCCCAATCTTTTTTTTGTAACTTAGAGATTTTGTCACAACTATATAAAACCGTTGTGTGATCTTTTCCACCAAATTCTTCCCCAATTCTTGGCAAACTCAAATCGGTATGTTGGCGCATTAAATACATTCCAATTTGTCGGGCTAAACTAATTTCCCGACGGCGTGAACTACTTTTTAAGTCCTCGACAGATACGTGAAAATTTTCGGCAACAATGGTGATAATGATCTCAGGAGAAGCCGTAATTTGTTCGATAGGAGGATTTAAAACAGGGGCAATGTTTTCTACATTCATTGACAGTCCAGAAATAGAAATATAAGTCACTGCTCGAATTAATGCCCCTTCTAATTCTCGAATATTAGATGTATAATTAGTGGCGATATATTCAATAACATCACGGGGTAATCTAATGTGTTGATACTCTGCTTTTTTTTGGAGAATAGCCATCCTCGTTTCTAGATCTGGCACTTGAATATCGGCAATTAATCCCATAGAAAAACGAGACACTAATCTATCTTGTAAACTGGGAATTCTTTTGGGAGGACGATCAGAAGCAATCACCACTTGTTTTCCTGCTTCATGTAAAGTGTTAAACGTATGAAAAAATTCTTCTTGCGTGTATTCTTTATCTTCAATAAATTGAATATCATCCACTAATAAAATATCAGCCGTACGATAATGTTCTCGAAAAATTTCCATACTATCTTGACGAATAGAGGCAATTAAATCATTGGTAAATTGTTCAGTAGAAACGTAAAAGACATTAGCATTCGGGTATAATTCTAAACGATAATGGGCGATGGCTTGCATTAAATGGGTTTTTCCTAATCCAACTCCACCACATAAAAATAGGGGATTAAACTCTCTTCCTGGTGATTCGGCGACGGCCAAAGAGGCAGCATGAGCCATTCTATTCGTTGGCCCTACGACAAAGCGAGAAAAATTGTAATGAGGATTTAATTGACTCAGTTTTGGTGAGTCTTGAAGCAGCTGACTGGAAACTTTTTTAGAAGTATAATTATAATTACTTTTATCAACAATTTTGAGATTTTGTTCTTGAGCAGTTGTTAATTTTACTTCCACCGAATAACCAACAATTGTTTCAACTTCTTCCAAAATTATAGGATAATAAGTTTTTTGTAAATGATTAAGAATAAAAGTATTTTCTACTTGAATAACTAAACAATTATCTTGCCAATTTTGTGGAATTGCTGAAGCAAACCAAGTTTCAAAAGCAGTAGGATTTAATCGTAATTTAAGACGATTAAGCACTTGATTCCAAATATATTGAGGTGAGATAGTCATTCTTAAAATTAAACCTTGGCAATAGAATGAAATTTTGACATAAAATCTAATTGAGAAGTAAGATTCCTCTTTCAGATGTCAGCAGTTTGTCAAACCAATTAAGGATTAAATCTATCCCAACAACAAAAAACAGATTAACAAACAATAAAAATAAGGGTTAGGGATTAGGGATAGTGAAAGATAAAATCATATCAGTTTCACGAAAGCTACCCAATCATACAAGAAAAAAGTCATAATAGATATAGAACTTTTAAGATAGATAGAAGTCTATGATAAACCTTAATTTAGAAATTGCTCAAGTTGGTAATCCTATTTTAAGACAACAAGCTCAATTGGTGAGGGATATTACCGACGAAAAATTACAGGAACTCATTGATACCTTATTAACGACAGCTATGGATGCAAAAGGTGTGGGGATTGCTGCACCTCAAGTGTCTCAATCTTACCGTTTATTTGTCATTTGTTCCCATCCCAACCCCCGTTATCCTGATGCACCTTTGATAGACCCTACCGTAATGATTAACCCCCAGATAATCTCCCATAGCGATGAAATAGTCAAAGGTTGGGAAGGATGTTTGAGTGTTCCAGGAGTAAGGGGTTTAGTACCCAGATATCAAACAATTACAGTTGAATATTTAGATCGTTATGGTAAGTTACATCAGCAAGAATTAAGGGATTTTGTGGCGAGAATCTTTCAACATGAGTTAGATCATCTTGACGGTATTTTGTTTATTGATAGAGTAGAAAAATCTGAAGATTTAGTGAATAGCGAATCATCAAAAGAGTCTCAAAAAATGTCTTAATTTTTCTTAAACAATAATCAGTAATCACACTAATGGCAGTTATCGCTATTTGCTTTACACTTTTAAGTAAAGTATTTTACAATAAGGTTTTCTATGTTGCGTCGTTTTATTTGGTTGATGCCATTGGCGATTGGATTATTTCCTGCGTCCGTTAAAGCCCTTCCTACCTCACCTCAAATTAATCAATTAGCCCAAAAAATTTGTCAACTTCCCAGTCAATCACCTGAAGCGTTTCAAGAATCTATGCTGAAAGAAATGGTAGCCGAAATGGGAGGATGGATGAATCAAGGAAACTTAAGTCTTGAAGAAATGCAAGATCAAGATACTCTGTTTCAAATCGGTAATGAAGTTGGATTAAAAATGGCTGAAATTTGTCCGAGTCGGATGAAGGAAATCGGTAATCAATTTAGTAATGGAAGCTTATCAAACATGGATTATTAATCTTAATTGATGCTTATTCTTAATTAATCAGGCAACCAATTCAACTTTATTTGTTCAACGGAATAGGGACATTTTTCAGGAAAATGCCATTCTGACAACCCTGTTTCGTTGGCTGGGTCTGCTTTAGCGCGACGATTGAGTATTAATCTTGTACAATAGATGAAGTCTTCAACTGCTCTAATTATGACTTCATCTCGTTATAAAGTTTGTATCACCCTTGGAACCCGTCCCGAAGCCATAAAACTCGCTCCTGTGATTCAAAAATTTCGTAATTCAGAGGCATTTGCAACCCATGTTATCCTAACCGGACAACATCAGGAAATGGTAGAACAGGTGATGCAACTGTTTGAGATAACAGCAGATAAAGACTTAAATATCATGCAGCCTAAACAAACCCTAACGGACATCACTTACCGAAGTTTGCAAGGGTTAGAAGGCATTTTCAAAAGAATTAAACCTGATTGTGTTATCGTCCAAGGAGACACAACCACAGCGTTTGCTGCTACCTTAGCTGCATTTTATCAACAGATTCCTATCGGTCATGTAGAAGCCGGTTTGCGAACCGATAATATTTATAACCCCTACCCCGAAGAAGCTAACCGTCGCCTTATTTCTCAACTAGCCCAGTTACATTTTGCCCCAACTCCCTTAGCGGTTGAAAACTTAAACCGTTCCAGTGTTACAGGAGAAGTTCATTTAACGGGAAATACCGTCATCGATGCTTTACTAACCGTTGCTGGCAAACAACCTAACTGTGAGGTTGAAGGGTTGGATTGGAATCAATATCGGGTGCTATTGGCTACCGTTCATCGACGAGAGAACTGGGGAGAACCCCTACAAGACATTTTAAAGGGGTTTCACCTCATTTTAGACAAATTTCTTGATACAGCCCTCTTACTGCCCATGCACCGCAACCCAAGGGTCAGGGAACCCATACTCGCAGCATTAGGCAACCATCCTAGAGTCTTTTTAACGGAACCCTTGGACTATGGGGAGTTAGTGGGGGCAATTCAACGCTGTTATCTATTATTAACTGATTCTGGCGGTTTACAAGAAGAAGCACCCAGTTTAGGTAAACCTGTGTTAGTGTTGCGAGAGACGACAGAACGCCCCGAAGCAGTGGACGCAGGGACGGCTAAGTTAGTGGGGACAGATTATCAAAATATTGTTAGCAATAGTAGTGAATTATTAAGCAATCAAGTAGCTTATGAACAGATGGCTAATGCGGTTAATCCTTTTGGGGATGGGAAGGCAAGCGATCGCATTTTAGAGATTGTTGAACGTTTTTTAGGAGAAAAGCATTGACAATTTTTACTAATATTGGCGAACTAATCACAATAGATTCTAATAATAATCGTCCCGTTATTACAGGAACGAGAACATCAGTGAAAAGAATTACTGGTTTATATAATTAAGTTTAATTTATTTATTAGAATGTATTATATTTGTATTCAAAATACTGATTTTTATAGCAAAACAGTAACATTGTATACCAAAAAAACCTGATTTCAGTCCAAAAATATGAAAATAATTCTCAATAAAAAACGCAAGAATGGGGGTTGACAAAACATACTACTTTTTTATATCATTATGGAGAAAGTAACGGTAGGATGAGGTTAATTATAAGTTAAAATACTTAGTGATTTAGGTAAGCTTAAGAACGATCTACTGTTAACTATGAATAGTAAAATTGTTGCTAGATTAAACAATAAAGTCCCTGTAACTAGAAAATAGGGGTTTTTGTTAACTATTCTCTCTATATTAGAAATTATCTTATGAACAAACCTGTTACAGTAAGTTACTCGTTGTATGAAACTGACTATTGTTTATGGCTAGAAAAACAAGCAAGCGCTATTAAAAATCGTGATGTTGAGTGTTTGGACTGGGACAATTTATTAGAGGAAATTGAGTATTTGGGTAGAGAAGAAATTAATGCAGTTAATAGTCTTCTTAAACAAATTATTATCCATCGTTTAAAACTTGATTATACTTCTAACATTTATTCTAGACACCATTGGAAGTGTGAAATTAATGCTTTTATTGATGATATAGAAGATAAATTGACTAATTCTATCCGTAATAAAATTGATCTAAAAAAGCCTTACACTAGAGCTAGACGAACAGTTTTAGAACAATATAATATTAATTTACCACAACAGTGTCCTTATTCCCTGGATGAATTAATTACTTATCTAGAAGTGAATGATTAACTTTCATTGTCTGTCAATCTTGTCATCAAATCTTCAAACGTATAAGGACATTGATCAGGAAGATTTAACTTATGTTCGCTTCAGGTCTTTTACAAGCTGAAACGGCAAAACTTACATACCATTTCCCTGCTTCTCTTGAAATAGTAAAAGTCTGAGAAACACAGTTATAAGGGATACCTTCTTTTAATCTAAAAGTTCCCAATGTAGGAATTTTTATCTTTTTTCCCTCCTTAACTAATACCTTACCATTAGAACTATCTACTGTAAAACTACAGTTATGTTTCTTCTTTTTAAAACGAGGTAAATTTGCTTTTATTTTGGGATCTCGACCGCGTGAAAATGCTTTTTTCAAGTCTCTAAAAGCATTCTGATAGATGCGAGATGAATATTTATTTGTCCATAAATATCCTGTC
>JAAUYD010046601.1_pt1 | contig 20813 bp, 17 predicted proteins | sample 7278101 | NCBI WGS metagenome assembly JAAUYD01 (sample SAMN14350128, study PRJNA611818) | marine sediment metagenome | isolation source: surface marine sediment (0.6m) | place: French Polynesia: Moorea | collected 2018-08
AGTCCCAGTCGGCCGAGCTCGATCGCCTCGCCCGGAGCGCCGGCCACCCCTCGTGGCGCGCCGACGTTCCCGCTCCTGCGGTCTGGAGAGAGTGGCTCCGGAGACTTCGGGGAGCCTTCCGGTCGAGGCTCTCCGCCATTGCAAGGATGGGGAGGGGGATTGCGGTCCTCGAGCGTGGAGACGGGGGCCCTGGAGGTGACGACGTCGAGCCGCGGAGTGTCCCTGCGATCAGGGGCAGCTGATGTTCGTCCCGCAGAGGTTCTGAGCACCGACCGAAGGCCGCGGGCCGTCGCCCTGCCGAGCTACTGCCAGCTCACGTGGGTCAGGGCACTCGTCAGCTCGGCGCCACCGACCACGGACTCGCCGAGGACCGTGCGCCCCAGGGCTTCGAGCTCGGCCAGGGCGTCGAGGGTGCCCACCAGCTTGTGCGGCGCGCGGAACCATCGCTCCACCGCGCCTGCGGGTGTGAGCATCGCGTGGGCGACCCGCGCGTAGCGGGAGATCGCCGACTGGAGGGCAGGCACCCTGGACGCGGGGCTCCCGGCGTCTCGCCAGGCGATGCGCAGCCCGTGCAGGGCGTCGAAGTCGAGACCCTGGGGAAAGGCGCCGCCGAACACCCGGTTTCCCCAAAGGCCGTTCGAGCGCTGCAGTCCGAGGATCCCGTCGAGTGCACGCTCGGGATGGGGGATCGGTCGTCCCGAGCGATCGTACAGCCACCAGAAGTGCGCGGCGCCGCCGAGGTCGAGGGCATTGGGCCGGCGGAGCAGGCGATCGTGGAGCGCGCGCTTCCAGAAGCCGGTGGAGTCGACTCGGGCGGACAGGGCGTCGAGCAGCGTCGTGATCCAGTCGCTCGGGAGCGGCAGCTCCGCCGGCGCGTCGAACGCCGCCGCGGCCGCCCCGGCGGCGTGCGATCCAGTCCAGATCTGGTTCCAGCGAAACCCGTCGAGCCATGCGTCGACAGCGGGGCGGGAGGAGAAGAGCGTCGCCGCGTAGCGGAGCGGGTGGGCCGGCTTGCCGCCCAGCAGGACGAGTGCGCCCGTCGCGAAGGCCGTCGCGTGGGGAATGCCGTGGCCCGGCAGCAGAGGGCCGTCGAACCACCCGGTCGACGCGTCCTGGCAGGCCTGGATTCGCGCGATCCATCGCTGCCGGCTCTCGGGTGTCGTGCGCTCCTCCAGGTCCCCGAGGATGAAGAGCGCGTATGCGGCGTCCGCTGCGCCGTAGAGGTCGGCCGACCCTTCGGCTGCGCTCGCGAACGAGCCATCGAGCGCCGCCTCGCGCCCATCGATGCTCGGGCGGTGGAAGCGATCGAGGAAGCACCGTGCCTGGACGAAGAACGGCTCGAAGTCGTGGCTCACGCGTCAGCCCTCGATGTGCCCGGCCAGGTACGCCTCCAGCATCCTCCGGAGCTCGCGCATGAGGCGCTTGCGACGAGCGGGTCCTGCGCGGCGGGCCAAGGGCAGCACGCCCCGAGCCGCCTCGAGGGCGACACGCGCGATGGCCTCGCGATCGGCCCGCGAGCCCTCGACGCCGTACTCCGCCAGGCGTTCCGAGAGGGCCCGGGCTTCGGCGGCCAGGCTGGCTTCGTCGATCTCGCGTAGGGGAGCGGAGCTCGAGAGGACGGAGGCCAGGGTCGCGAAGCCGGGCCGCGAGACGAAGAGATCGAGGAAGACGTCGAGGAGGGTGGCGAGCTCCTCCCGCCACGCGCGGGGCTCCGTCGGGCGGCGGATCAACGCGAGCTGCTCGTCGCGCATCCGCTCGGCGAGGCCCGTCAGCACCGCGTACTTGTTGGGGAAGTACTTGTAGAGCGAGGCGACGTTCACGCCTGCGCGCTCGGCGATCGCATTGGTGGTGAGGGCGTCGAACCCGACCTCGTCGAGCAGCAGGGCCGTGGCCTCGAGGATGCGCTCCACGGTCTTGAGAGCGCGCCCTCCGGGAGGGGTTCGGCGGGGCTCGAGCGGGTGGGCGGGCATGGGCTCCCTTCGGTGGGTCGGCTGTAGCGGGTCAGCTTTTACTTACTTTTGCCTTGTGGGGGCCGTTCGTCAATGGTAAGTCTTTACTTACTTTCGGAATCGAGGAGAATCCCATGAACATCCGACTGGCCCTCATCGTGATCGTCCCCGCCCTGATCCTGTCCCTGGCTCCGGCCGGACACTGGATGAACGGCCGCTTCGAGACCCTCGAGCGGCCCACGGCCCCGAGCGATCCGGAGACCTTCTTCCTCGCCACCCGCTCGGGCCGTGTCCACGTACTGGATCTCGGAGAAGGCGACGAGGTGCTGCTTCTGCTCCACGGCACCGGCCGGAGCCTCGCCGATTGGCAGGAGGGGCTCGCCGAGCGGCTGGCCCCACGGTTCCGCGTGGTCGCCATCGACTACTACGGGCACGGTCTGAGCGACCGCAGCCACGCGCTTCGCTACGGCATCGCCCTGTGGGCGCGCCAGGCCATCGACGTGCTGGACGCGCTCTCGATCCCGCGGGCCACGGTCGTCGGCCACTCGGCCGGCGGTGCCGTCGCCGCGATCGTCGCGGCCGACCACCCCGAACGCATCCGCCGCGCCGTCTTCATCGGCCACGGGATGGCGATGGACCCGGTCCAGATCGTCCCCCTGATCCCGGGAGTCGGAGAGTGGCGGCTCTCGCGCACGGCGATCTTCAGCGACGTGTTCTCGCCCGAGCACGAGCGGCGCCTCGCAACGGCCTGGTCGATCCAGGGCACCCGCTCGGCCCTCCTCACCTTCCTGCGCCGCCAGTACACGATCGATGGCTTGCGGCTCCTGACCCGCACCTACGAGGAGATCGAGGGCCCGGTGCTGCAGGTGCACGGGTCCCTCGATGCATCCATCCCGGTGCGGGCGGCTCGCACGCTCTCCCCCCGGCTCAGGGACGGGCGCTTCCGGGTCCTCGAAGGCGTCGGCCACGACGTCCACGTGGAGGCGCAGGCCGAGCTGGCGCGGGCGATCATCGAGTTCGTCGGCGATGGGCGACGCACCGCCGGCCTCTAGCGGGCCTGCCTGCTACGCTGGGTCGGCGCGCCGGGAGCTCCCCATGTCGATCGCCTTCGACCCCTTCGAGCTGCGGGACGACCCCTATCCCATCTACCGGCGCTTGCGCGACGAGGCTCCGGTACACGACTGCGAGGCGCGCCACATCACCTCGGTCACGCGCTTCGACGACGTGATGGAGGTGCTGAAGACGCCGGAGGTCTTCTCGTCGCGGGCGATGTTCACGATGCTCATGGCCGGCGGTAGCGAGAAGCTGCCTCCCATCCGATGGGACATGGTGCGCTTCCTGGCGAAGATGGTCTGGAAGACGCGGCTCAATCCCCTCGAGTTCCGCACCGCGCGCAACCTGATCGCCGAGGACGGGCAGCGCCACCAGGACATGCGCGCGATCGTCAATCGCGGCTTCACGCCGCGGCGCATCGAGGCGCTGGAACCGCGCATCCGGGAGCTGGTGGACGCCTCGATCGCACCGCTGCGCCGAGGCGAGGCCTTCGATCTCGTGGAGGGGCTGGCCGTGCCCGTCCCGGTGACGATCATCGCGGAGATGCTCGGCGTCCCCACCTCGAAGCTGGCCGACTTCAAGCGCTGGTCGGACACGGTGATCGACATCGCCACGGGTCCCGGCCGCGAAGACCGCTTCGCCCGCCGCTACACCGACACCTTCATCGAGCTGCTCACCTACTTCCGGGAGCTGGCCCACCAGCGTCGGGCCCACCCCGAGGACGACCTCATCAGCACCATCGTCGCCGAGCAGGACGGGGATGCGGGCCTCACGGACCGGGAGGTCATCCAGTTCGTGACCCTGCTGCTCGTGGCCGGGAACGAGACGACGACCAACCTGCTGGGCAACATCGTGTCGGCTCTCCTCGACCACCCGGACCAGCTCGAGGCCGTGGCGGCGGACCCCTCGCTGACTCCCGCGCTCGTGGAGGAGGGCCTGCGCTACGACACGCCGGTGCAGGTGGTGTTCCGCACCACGACCAGGGATACCGAGGTGCGCGGCCACCCGATTGCCGGCGGCCGCACGGTCGCCATCTTCCTCGGCTCCGCGAATCGCGACGAGCGGCAGTTCGAGGCCCCCGATCGCCTCGACGTGAAGCGGCGAGCGCAGGGCTTCCCGGGCTTCGGGTTCGGCAAGCACTACTGCCTGGGCGCATCGCTGGCCCGGCTCGAGACGCGACTGATGCTCGAGGCGCTGGTGCCGCTGCTGCCCGACCTCGCGGCGGCCGAGGACCGTCTCACCCGGATCGATTCGTTCCTCGTCCGTGGCCCGAAGCGGCTGCTCCTGAGGCAAGCCGCCTGAGCGACTGGCTCCCGTTCAACGAGGCGAAGTACGTCGCCGAGCCGTATCCGTACTGGGCGCGGCTGCGCGACGAGTCGCCGGTGCACTGGTGCGAGACGGGCCGCTTCTACGCCATCACCCGCTACGACGACGTGAAGCGCGTGCTGCACGATCCGGCCTGCTTCTCCTCCAAGGGCGGACCCGTTGGGCGGGGCGATCAGGTCGGCCTGCCTCGCCAGGCGATGATCCAGGACGACCCGCCCCACCACGATCGCCTGCGGCGGATCCTCTCGAAGGCCTTCACCCCGCGCGTCACGGCCGAGCGCGAGGCGCGGGTGCGCGAGATCGCCGACGAGCTGCTGGCCGAGCTGCGCCGGACGCTCGCCGCCGGCGAGCCCGTGGACCTCGTGCAGGGGTTCACGAGCCCCTTCCCGGTGCGGGTGATCGCCGAGATCCTGGGAATCCCGCGCGAGCTGCAGGAGCGGCTGCGGATCTGGAACTCGGCGACCAGCGTGACCGGGGCCGCCGTCTCCCTCGATCACATGCCGAACGTGATGCGCGAGATGTACGGCACGCTCGCGGAGCTGATCGAGGAGCGGCGCCGGAGGCCGGAGGACGACCTCTTCTCCGCGCTGATCGAGGCGTCGGAGAGTGACGAGAGCCCGCTCGTGCCCGAGGAGCTGGTGGGTCTGTGCCAGCTGCTCTGGTCGGCGGGAAACGAGACGACGACCAACCTGCTCTCGAACGCGGCGCTCGTCCTCGAAGCGCGAGCCGAACTCCGGGAGCTCGTGAGCGGAGACCCCGATCGCATCCCCGCCCTGATCGAGGAGCTGCTGCGTCTCGAGTCGCCCATCAACGGCCTCGCGCGCACCGCCACCCGGGACGTCTCGCTGCACGGCATCCGGCTTCGCGAGGACGACGTCCTGATGGTGCTCTTCGCCTCGGCGAATCGCGACCCGCGCCACTTCGAACGGGCCGACGAGTTCGACCTCGAGCGCCGGCCCAACGATCACGTGGCCTTCGGCCACGGCATCCACTACTGCCTCGGGTCGCATCTCGCACGCCTCGAGGCGCGCGTCGGCCTCGAGGCGCTGGCCGCGCTGCTGCCCGCCGTCCGACTGCGCCCCGACGAGGGCGCGCGGATTCCGACCGGCATCCTCCGCGGCTGGCTGCGGCTTCCGCTCGAGGTGCGCCCTCGCGGCTAGCGCGCCGGTCGGCCCGCAAGCTGTGGCACCATGGAGCCGGGTGGCAGGTTGGGCCGGAGCTCCCATGGCCGTTCGAACGCTGCTCCTGCTGGCGCTTCTGTCGCTTCCCGTAACCGCCGCGGCTGCAGATGGAATCCGGGAGATCAACGAGGCGTGCGCGGCCGCCGGCTGCTTCCCGGGGGACGCCGGTGGCTTCCCCGTGCTGATCGCGGAGCCGGGCAGCTACCGCCTGACCTCCGATCTCCTGCCTGCGTCCGGCGCGCTCGACGCGATCCGCATCGGGGCGGGCGTTCGGATCGTGACGATCGACCTGAACGGATTTCGCATCGTCGGAACCGACGACGGCACCGGAGTCGGCATCCGCGGAGAGAGTGGCGCCTCCGCCATCACCGTTCGCAACGGCACGGTGGCGTTCATGGGCGGGGACGGCGTCGACATCGGGGGCTCGGCCGTGATCGAGGCCGTCCATGCGCTCGGCAACAACGGCGACGGGATCGACGTGAACCAGACCTCCCTCGTTCGAGACTCGAGAATCGTCGGCAACTCGCAGTTCGGGATCAACTTCAACGACGCGAGCTCGCTCTACAGCGGCAACGTCTTCTCGGGCAACGGCAGCGGCCCCGTCAACCTGGGCCGGGCGGGCGAGGCCAACCTGTGTGGCAGCGAGGTCTGCTCGAGTACTCGCCGTCGCTTCTACTTCGACCCCGGTGCCGTCCCGGGAGACGAGGCGCTGACGCGCTGCGAGCCGGGCTTCCACATGGCCTCGCTCTTCGAGATCCTCGACCCGACGCAGCTGCGCTACGACGATTCCCTCGGCAAGTCGTGCGACGACTCCGGATCCGGGCCGCCCGCCTGTCTGCTGTCGAGCGGCTGGGTGCGCACCGGGGACGACTCGTCGGGGAGCGGAGCCCGGCCGAACTGCAACGCCTGGACGGACGGGAGCGCCGCCTCCTCGGGAACCGTCGCGCGGCTGGTGCGCGGGGGAGAGCTCGACTCCGCGGCGACGGCCGTCTCTCCTTGGGTCCTCTCGGAGGTCGAGTGCACGGGCTCGGTCTTCACGCCGCCTCCGAACCCGAGCCTCGCGGTCGCGGGCCTCTGGTGCGTCGAGGACTGAAGGGCCAGCGGCTCAACGGCGATCCCGACCGAAGCTCAAGCTCAGGTTCATCGACGGCGCCAGGGCGCGCATCTCGGCGGAGCTCGGTGGCGCGCCGGCTCCCTGAAGGGCGATGCGCACGACGGCGTCCGCGGGGCAACCCGCGAGCGCCCGTCGCAGGCGCTCGAGGGCGCCCGGCCCGCCGACCAGGGGGATCGTGCGCATGGGACGCGTCGGCAGGGGAAGGAAGCGCCAGCGGGGCGAGGTGCCCGGGCGGACTTCGATGTGGAGGGCGCCCTTCGTCTCGGGCTCCTCGGCGAAGGACGTGCGCTCGGTGGAGCCGCAGAAGAAGACCGGGGCGGGCAGGGGCTGCCGGCGGAGGTCGTGGGTGAGAACCTGGTGGCGATGGATGTGGCCGACGAGTACCGCATCGAAGGCCGAGGGCAGGTCGGCGCCCGTGATCACGTCGCGCCCGGGCCGGAAGGTGAACTCGGCGGGGCCGACGCGAGCCCCCTCGATGGCCTGGTGCAGACACAGGAGTCGCACGTCGGCCGGGCTCTCGTGGAACCGGGTTCGCCAGAGCTCCCGGCGGAATGCGACGCCGACCCGTCGCACGTAGGGGAGACCCGCGATCGCGACGCGCACGCCCCGGACGACCGGGACGAAGGTCGTGGGCTCGTGGAACACGTGGAGGTTCGGGTGTGCGGCGAAGAGCGGGAAGGGGATGCGCGAGCGCTCGTGGTTGCCCGGCAGGAGGAAGACCGGCACACCCCGCTCGGCGACGGCGCGCAGCGGCCCCAGGCCCTCCTCGGCGACGCGCGCGCAGACGCGGCTGCGGTGGAAGAGGTCACCCGCGTGCACCACCAGGTCGACCTCGCGCCGCAGAGCGGGCTCGAGGGCGCGCTCGAAGCTGGCCTGGAAGTCCGGGCCGCGCCGGCGGCGCACCACGCGCTCCCGCCGCGGCGAGTCGAAGCCGATGTGGGTGTCCGAGAGGAGCAGGATCCGCACGGCCGGCATGGAGCCGAGCGTGGACTGCGCGCGTGTCGGATCCGGTCACGACTCGACCCCGCTCAGCGGCGGCACCGGCTCACCGGCAGGGCCGACCCTGGCAGGCGTTCGCGCCGCTGCGCCGTGCCGCTTCGCTCGCCGGTCGCCCGCCGAGGGCTAGCGGGGCGCGAGCACGAAGACGCCCCAGCCCAGGTAGCGGCGGCCGTAGCGGAGGTAGGCGTCGCGGTTCTTCCGGTCGTACTCGGCGAAGTCCGCCGCGTCCGGGTCGTTCGGGTGCTCGCGCAACCAGTCGGCCACGGTGGTCCATTGTGGCGCCTCGTAGCGATCCCAGCTGTCCGTGTCGGCCGCGACCATCTCGACCAGCTCGAAGCCCGCCGCTTCGATGCGCTCGTGGGTGCCCGCCAGGCTCGTGAAGACCTCGCGGCCGCCCGCGACCGGCTCGTAGGCCTCCTCGGGAGGCTCGTCGATCCAGAAGGGCTCGCCCACGGCGAGCAGGCCGCCCTCGGGCTCGAGCCGCGGGCGCATCAGCTCGAGGGTGCCGGCGAGTCCGCCGCCGATCCATGTGGCGCCGATGCAGGTCACCCGGGAGAAGGTCTCCCGGCTCTCCCGGGCGTACTGCGCCGCCTCGCCGCGGACGAAGGCCACGCGTTCGCCCACGTCGAGCTCCGAGCCGCGTGCGCGGGCGGCCTCGAGGAAGATCTCGCTGATGTCCACGCCGACCCCCGAGCAACCATGGCGATCGGCCCAGGTGCACAGCATCTCGCCCTTGCCGCAGCACAGGTCGAGCACGCGATCCTCGGGCCCGACCCGGAAGACGTCCCCGAGCAGGGCGAACTTCTCCGGCGTGAACGGGTTGAGGATCGCATGCCGCGCCAGGGAGATCTCGAAGAAGCGCAGGATGTCCATGGCCGGGAGGCTAGGTCAGCGCTCTTCACGCCGTCACGCGTGCGCCTCTAGGCCAGCCGCTCCCGGAGCTCTGCGATCTTCGGCTCTTCGTTCGAGAGCCCGAGATGGTCGCGGATGCGGAGCGCTTCGGCCAGGGCCTCGCGACCCGCTCGAGTCGCTTCGGGCTGGTCGGCCAGGGCGCTCGCGAGCTCGACCTGGCTGCGGGCCAGCAGCGGGGCCGCACCCAGTCGCGCGTGCATCCGGATGGCCTGCTCGAAGCAGGGAATCGACCGACCCGGCTCGCCCGCCGTCTGGGCGGCGAGGCCCAGGTACAACGCGACGGAGCCGCGGCAGGCCGTGTGGATTCCGATCACGACACAGCGGGATGCGTGGGGCGCGAGCGCGGGCAGGAGGGCGCGAGCGCTCTCGACGTCGGCGAGCTCGACGGCGGTCTCCGTGAGGGTGACCAGGGTCGTGAGCCAGAAGGGCCCGCGCGGAAGGTCGGCGAGCTTCTCCACCAGGGCTTGCAGCTCGCTGCCGGCTTCGGTGCGCCGGCCACCGTGCGCCAGCAGAAGGGCGCGACCCGCTCGCAGGGCGGGCTCTCGCGGTCGGTCCAGCCGCGCCAGGAGAGCCGGCGCGAACTCCGAGAGCCGACCCTGGTCGAGGCGCAGCCAGCCCATCTGCGCCGCGAAGATGGCATCGGCGTTCTGCGCTCGAAGCTCGCGGCGGAGCGCATGGGTCTCGCCGATCCACCGCTCCGCGTCTGCGAACCGACCGTCGAGCAGCGCCAGACATGCGCGCAAGGTCTGGGCGCCCAGGCGAAAACCCGCGTGGCCGCGGCTCGCAGTCCCGCCTCGCCCGGCATAGGCCGCCTCGGCACCCGCCCGGTCGCCGTTCTCGAGCAGCGTCGAGCCCAGCAAGGCACCGGCGAGGGCCTCGGACTGGGGATCCTGCGAGACCCGTGCCCGCTCGTGCATCTCGCGCGCCACCTCGATGCGTTCGTCGGTGTTGTCCGGCGACCAGATGGCCCAGTAGGCGTCGCGAAGGATCCCGAAAGCCTCTCCCGGGTCGCCGTCGTCCGCGCGGAGCAGCTCGAGCGCACGCCCGGCGCGCGCGCTGGCCTCGTCCAGCCGGCCATCCCAGCTGAGCTCGCGAGCGAGGCGCGCCTCGAGCCGGGCATTCGAGCGGGCGTCGAGACGCGCCGAGTGCCCGAGTGCCTCACCGAGCAGGTCGGCGCGGTCGGGTAGGAAGCGGCTGGTCTCGACGTTGGCATCCGCACCGGCGTGTCCCAACGCGGCCTTTGCCAGCGCCTCCGGATCGTCGTGCTCGCGGGCCAGCGCTGCGGCGCGCAGATGGGCGTCCCTTGCGCCCTGCTGGTCGCCCAGCCTGAAGAGGGCGTTGCCGAGCTGCATCCAGAGCCGATGGCGCTGGTGCCAGTCGATCGCGTCGGCAACGGCGAGCGCGGCCAGGTGGTGGACGACCGCCTCCTCGAGGTCTCGCTGCTTGGCGAATCCGTGAGCCGCCCGTTCGCAAGGGCCGATCGCCTCGACTGCGGTGGCTCCCGACTTCAGCCAGTGGAACGCGGCTCGGCTCGCGTCTTCGGGGCGGTCCTCGCCCCGCTCGATCAGCCGACGGGCGGCGGCGCGGTGGAGGCGCTCCCGCTCCTCCTGGCGGAGCGACGCGTAGAGATGCTCCCGGACCCAGGCGCTCGAGAACCGCAGCCGCAATGGGCGGCCGGGGACCGCTTCGAGCCATCCGTGCTCGATGGACTCGACAAGCTCCCCCGTGGACCCGGGCGCCAGGTCGTCGATCTCGTCACGGCTGAAGTCGGCCCCGAGGACCGACGCACTCGCCAGCACGGGCCGAAGGGCTTCGGGCAGCTCGCCGGCGACACCCGCCGCCTCGGCGAGGAGGTCGGCCGGGAGCCGCACGAGCTCCGCCCGGAATGCAGCATCCAGACCGCGCGCGCCCTCCCGCTCGATCGTACGCAGCAGGGCGTCGATCATGCGCGGATCGCCCCCGGCCCTGCGGCGGACGCGGTTCCAGAGAGCCATGGGCTCGACCGCGCCGGCGGCCGGACCGCGGGTCGGGCCGTCCGGGTCGGCGTCCAGCGCGGCCCGAAACCGGTATCCCCGTCCCTTCCGGGTCTCGATCCAGCGCTGCTCGCGCCCGTCGTCGCCGAGTGCGCGGCGCACCTGGCGCAGGGCGGAGTGGAGCGAGGCGTCGCTCACCGTGACGCCCGGCCAGCCGGCTTCGAGGAGGCGCTCCTTCGAGACGAAACGACCGGCCTGCTCGACGAGCGCGACCAGCACGCGCAGGGGGGTCGCGCCGATCTCGACGAGTTCCGTGCCACGCCGCAGCTCCGGGGCCGCCACGTCGAGCTCGAACTCCCCGAAGCGAACGACGCGGCCGTCTCCGGGTATCGACGTTCCGGACCCTGTCGAACCGCTCCGTGCGTCCGTCATCGGCCTCCTGCCCGCAGACAGAAGGTAGGCGAACGGCAGTCAGGAGTGCGTGAACCTCGTTTGGCGGAGCTCCGGCGTCAGCGTGAGGCGCGACGCCGCACCCCTCGGGAAAGCGCCAGCAAGAGCCCGCCCGAGGCGAGCAGCATTCCCGGGTCGGGCTCGGGCAGGTTCGCGCTCAGCTCGATCGCGAAGAACTCGTCGAGGGGAAACGTGTCGGCGCCCATCCGTGCATCGAACGCCGCCTGATCGAAACGGATGACGGGGTCGATCACGGACTGGCAATCGGTCGTGCCCCCCTCCACCACCGAGCCCACGACTCCGCAGGTCGCCTCGATGACGATGCGGACCGGCACGCTGCGGTCGACCGCCAGCGAGAAGCGGAACTCATCCTCGAGGCTGTCCGTTCCCGAGATGGAGGCCGAGTCGATGAAGTTCTGCTGATCCGGGAACGCATCGTGGAAGACGCGGATGCCCACGGCCGCACCGGAGCCCGCGCCCCGCGAGTTCATCTCCCACGCGGAGACGATCGTCATGTCCACGCGGAAGCTCGAGGGCAGGCCGATCCGTTCCTGGATGGAGACGAGACCGTACTCGTACTCGACGCTCGCGCTTCCCGAGGCCTCGTTCACGCGGGGATTCCGGCCGGGCCCCGAAGCGCCGACCTGGTTCACGAAGGCCGCCTGGACGTCGGCGATGGGCTCCTTCGAGTGGATCGTGTTGAGGACGACCACCGCCGTCCCGTCGACGATCACCTGGGGAGGCTGACCCGGGAACCCGCCGACCACGAAGTTCGTCTTGTCACAGCCGAGGGAGATGATGCGGCTGAACTGGCTGAAGCCGGAGAGCTCGACCGGAGTCTGGACCGCGCAGCGGGCGGTCCCGGTCGAGCGCGCGAGAGACATCGCGAGCGAGGGAAGGGGCAGGGAGAGGACTACGCTGGGGAGCAGGAAGCAGAGGGACCGGAGCACAGGAGATCTCCTGGGATCGGCCCTTCCCAAGGCGCTCCCAGGATGCCGTCTCCCTGCCCGGCCAACCTGACCCGTGTCTGATGCGTTCCTGAAATTCGGGGTCAGCCCGTCGTCGTCGTGGCTTCCGGTGCGAAGGGGCCGAGCTGCTTGCGCTCGAGCTCCGCGGTGGCGTACTGCCGGAACTCGCGGTTCGCGAGCAGCACCATCACGATGGTGGCGATGTAGCCGCCCGGGAGGATCGGCGGCTCCTCCCATACGCGGAGCTGCTGGTACGGGCGGGCCGCGTAGGCGTGGTGGTCGGCGTGACGCGAGAGCCCGATGAGCCCGTAGTAGGTGAAGCCGCTGTGGGTGTCCCAGGAGTCCTGCGGACGGACCCGCCGGCTCCGCCGCACGAGGCCCCAGTGCTCGAAGTAGTTCACCGCCTCGAGCAGGCGCGAGGCGATGAAGGCCTGCAGCAGGAAGGCCACGAACGCCACGGGACCGGCAAAGGCCAGGATGGAGAACGCCAGGCCCCAGCCGACGGCCAGGCCGTGGAGGATGCGGTTGCGCAGCATGCGGCGATCGAAGAATCCCATCTCCGGATCGCCGAGGCGCTTCTTCTCGAGCTGCCAGGCGCTCTTGAACTGGGCGGGGACCGTGCGCGCGTAGAAGCGGTGGAAAGTCTCGCCGAAGCGCGCCGTCGCCGGATCCTGCTCGGTGCCCACGCGTACGTGGTGGCCGCGGAGATGCTCGGTGTAGAAGTGCTCGTAGAGGACGGTGCAGAGCAGGAGCCGCCCGAGGAGCTGCTCGGCGACCGGCTTGCGATGGATCAGCTCGTGGGCGGTGATGATCGAGAACCCCGAGCTGCCGCCGACGACGATGGCGGCCATCAGCAGGTCGAGGGAGAGCCACGACACGCTCGAGTACATCCAGGCGAGCAGGCCGATGTTGAGCAGCTGCACGCCCGCAAGCGCATACACCAGTGCGTCGAAGGGCCAGGCGGGCAGGCCGGGCTCGGGCTGCGCAACCACGGGACGTGCCCGGCGGTCCAGGCGGAACGCGAGGTCGAGGGGGATCATGAAGAGCAGGGCGCCCCACCAGGGATGCGGCCCGGTCAACAGGAACACCGTCGAGACCAGCGGGAAGTAGAACGACAGCAGGTGTCGGCCCAGGGTCGCGGCCACCCGGAAGGGGGCGACCGGCTCGGGCGGGACCGGGTCGTGCGGGACCGGGTCGTGCGGGGTAGGGGCGGTGGCGGCGCTCATTCTCTCTCCTGCATCGGGCGCGCTGCGAGAGGTCTGTAGATCTCACATACGAGATCGTATGTGACTTGATTGTCCACATACGAGGCGGTATGTCAAACATGTGCCCGCCCGTGCCGCCCGATCCTCTGGCCCCACTCCCACCTCCACCCGCCGTGAGGAGGCCAAGCAGGAGACGCGTCTCCGGCTGATCGAGGCGGCCCGTCTCGCCTTTGCCGAGGAGGGTCTCGACGGCCCGAGCCTCGACGCGATCTGCGAGCGCGCGGGGTTCACCCGAGGCGCGTTCTACGTCCACTTCGAGAGCCGCGAAGAGCTGGTCGAGGCGGTGGTCGACCACAGCCTTCGCTCCTTCGTCGACGCCCTGCTCGCGGGCTCGGAGGAGGCGGGTGGGCTCGAGGGCACGATCCGCCGCTTCGCGGACCTGGCGGCCGCCGTCTGGAACGACGGCAGCGGCCCTCCCCCGGCGCTGCACTTCCACTTCGACACTCTGGTGGCGGCGGCGCAGCGCAACCCGCGGATCTCGCGGACCCTGCGCGAGGCCCTCACGGCCGCGAGGGGCCGGCTCGAGCGCTCCGTCGAGGTGGCCGAGCGGACCGGGCGCGCCGCCGACGCGGAGGCACGCGAGATCGCCAACCTGCTGCTGCTGGTCGCTCTGGGCGTGCTGAGTGCGGCGGACCTGGGGCTACCGATGCAGATCGCGCGCACGCGCGACGCCCTGCTGACGCTGCTCGCGCCCGCGGATCCGGAGCGTTAGTCGCCGGTCGCCCGGGGAGAGGGGCGCGAGGTCAGCTCGCCGCCGGCCTGAGTCAGGCCTGGCGCGAGCGCCGCCAGATCGTGCCACCCACGATCGCCGCACCGACGGCGAACAGGATCACCGACGACGGCTCCGGGATGACGGGCTGCGTCGGCTGCACGCACGGGTTCGGCGGAACGCAAGGGTTGGCGTCGATGCGCCGCTGGCCCGCGGAAGCCACGACGGGCAGGGCGAGAGCCACCAGGAGGGCGATTGTCATGAGGGTTCGCATCATCTCTCCAGCGCCAAAACACGATTTTGCGCCTGGCGCGCTGCGTCGTCAAGGCCGAGTTCGAGCTCGACTTGCCGGTTCGTTGCGCAATCGCGCAGGCTCGCGGGACGAGCGGATGGCCGGCGTTCGTGTGTGGCCCTCTGACAGCGTCTGGTGTCGCTCGCTCGGCGCGAAAGATCGCCCCCGCGGGCTGAATCGCAGTGCGCTGCGGAGCTAGGCTCGGGATGGGCGGCGGCAGGGGGCGCCGATGAAGACTGTCCGAGACGTCATGAAGACCCCGATCACGGTCGGGAGGGCCGAGCCGCTCCGACGCGCGCTGGAGCTGCTCATCGAGCACGGGATCAGCGGCCTTCCGGTCGTCGACGAGGGGCGGCGACTGGTCGGCGTGCTCAGCGAGAGGGACCTGCTCGACCTGTTCCAGGAGCCCGAAGCGAAGACGATCGAGCGGCTCATGAGCCCCTGCCCGACCTCGTTCCCGGCGGATGCGCCGCTCCTCGACGTGGTCGACTGCCTGATGGCCAACGACTTCCGGCGGGTGTTCGTGACCGAAGGCGACGCGGTGGTGGGTGTCGTGAGCCGGGCCGACCTGATGCCCGCGATCCTCGAGGCCCTGATCGATCGCTGCTGAGCCCGTGGAGCTCGTTGCGTCGCAGCGAGTCAAACCGCGACATCGTGGCAACCGGTTGGGGCGTGACGGGGCAAGCCTGGCGGCCGCCCGGCGGGCGACGGCCCCTTCCGGGAGCTTCGGATCCGCTCCCTGGATCGATGCATCCCCATGGAATGCAAGGCCTTTCGGCGTCTCCGAGGGCTCGGCCGCGGGGCGCGCCGGTCCGAGCGCGAGTGGGTGGGGCGCGGCACAACCGTTGCACCGCTTAGGGGCAGGCGTTCGCTGGTGGCGCCGGAGGGAGATCGAATGACGAAGCGGGACCGCGACGAGTCGAAGCAGGATGCCGCCGGAAGGCTGGGGCGACGGGATTTCATGCGAGGCAGCGTCGCAGTCGGTGCCGGCATCGCGGGGGCTGCGGCCGTCCTGAGCCGGGACGGCTCGATTCTCGGTGAGCGGGCCAACGCCGCGAGCGGCGGGGGATTGGATGCCCATGTTCCGCCGGGCAAGCTCGATCCCTACTACGGCTTCTGGAGCGGCGGGCAGTCCGGCGAGATCCGGGTGCTGGGCGTGCCGTCGATGCGCGAGCTGAAGCGGATCCCGGTGTTCAACCGCGACTCGGGTACCGGCTGGGGCCGCGACGACTGGTCTCGCGGGTTGCTCGGCGGCCGCGACTCCGGCGACACGCATCACGTGCACCTGTCCTACACGGACGGCACCTACGACGGCCGTTACGTGTTCGTCAACGACAAGGCGAACGCGCGCCTGGCGCGAGTGCGTTGCGACATCATGGAGGTCGATGCCATCACGGACATCCCCAACTCCCAGGGGACCCACGGTATCTTCCCCCAGCGCAACAAGACCGGGCTCGTGCTCTGCAACGCGGAGTTCCGGACGCCGCCGACCAACGACGGCCGCGATCTGGACGATCCGACGGCCTACGGCGCGATGCATACGGCCATCGACGGCGAGACCATGGAGGTCGTGTGGCAGGTCCTCGTCGAGGGCAACATGGATCTCTGCGCCACCGACTACGAAGGCAAGTACTCCTTCGCCACCTGCTACAACAGCGAAGGCGCCGTCACGCTCGAAGGCATGATGGCTTCCGACCGGGACTGGCTCTACGTCTTCAATCTCGGCGAGATCGCGAAGTCGGTCGCGGCCGGCGACACGATCAAGGTCGGCGACGGGTCGGTTCCCGTGGTCGACGCCCGCGCCGGGAACGACAAGCACGTCCAGCGCATCCCGATCCCGAAGAGCCCCCACGGCGTGAACATCGATCCGACCGGCAAGTATGCGGTCTGCTGCGGCAAGCTCTCGCCGACGGTCTCGGTGGTCGACATCACGAAGCTCGACGCCGTGTTCGCCGGAAAGATCCAGCCGCGCGACGCGGTGGTGGCCGAGCCCGAGGTGGGTCTCGGGCCGCTGCACACGGCCTTCGACGGCCGCGGCAACGGCTACACCTCGATCTTCATCGACTCGGTGATCACCAAGTGGGACATCGCCAAGGCGATCGAGGCGTACTCCGATCCGAGCGTCGATCCGATCATCCAGAAGCTCGACGTGCACTATCAGGTCGGCCACACCAACGCCTCGATGAGCGAGACCAAGGAGGCCGACGGCAACTGGCTGATCGCCTTGTGCAAGTTCTCGAAGGACCGCTTCCTCCCGGTGGGGCCGCTCCACGCCGAGAACGATCAATTGATCGACATCTCGGGAGACGAGATGAAGCTCGTCCACGACGGGCCCACCTACCCCGAGCCCCACGACTGCGTGGTGCTGCGCCGGGATCTGATCAACACCGAGAAGATCGATCCGCGCACGGGGAGCCGCTACGAGTACTACGAGAAGCTGGCCAAGGAAGACGGCGTCGACCTCCTCTCGGCCAACCAGGTGATCCGCAAGGGCAAGGGGAAGGTCCGGGTCTACGTGCTGAGCGTCGCTCCGTCCTACGCGCTGACCGAGTTCCGCGTCAAGACCGGTGACGAGGTGCAGGTCATCCAGACCAACCTGGATGGCGTCGAGGATCTCTCCCATGGCTTCACCGTGGCGAACCACGACGTCAACATGGTCGTGAATCCACGCTCGACGAACAGCGTCACGTTCACGGCCGGGCCTCCTGGCGTGTACTGGTACTACTGCCCGTGGTTCTGCCACGCGCTGCACCTCGAGATGCGAGGCCGGATGATCGTCGAGGCCTGAGGTTGCCGACGCGTCGCCTCTGGGCGCTCTGCCCGCTTCTGGTCGGGCTGGCGGGCGCCTGGCCGCTCATGGCTTCGGCGCAGGTGTTCGGTCCACCCCCGACCGCACTCGACTGCGACGCGATGCCCTGCGCGGAGATCCTGCCCGGGGCGGGTAGCTTCCGCGCCGTCGAGGGGGCGCCCTACCAGGAGGGCCTCGACGACGACGGCGAGGTCGTGGGCTGGGTGGCGCTCTCGACCGACTTCGTGGACCTCGCGGCCTACTCCGGCAAGCCCATGATCACCCTGGTCGGGCTCGATCCCGACGGGGTGATCACCGGCGCCCGGGTGGTGCACCACAGCGAGCCGATCCTGCTGGTGGGCATCCCCGAGTCGGCGCTGCGCGAGTTCGCGGACTTCTACGCCGGGAAGCGAGCCCTGCAGCGCATCGTCGTCGGCCGGGCCGACAAGCCGGGCGTCCTGTCGATCGACGGCATCTCCGGTGCGACGGTGACGGCCCTGGTCCAGAACAACACCGTGCTCGAGACGGCGCGCTCGCTCGGGACCTCGGTCGGTGTCTTCCCACCCGGAGCGATCACCCTCGGACACTTCGTCGAGGAGCCCGAGCCGTGGACCTTCCAGCAGATGATCGAGGCAGGCGCCCTCGGTCGGCTCGAGGTGAGCAAGGCGGAGCTCGGAGCCGGGGAGGACGACGAGCCCTACGTCGATCTCGTCTTCGGCGTCGTCGATCCCGAGCACATCGGGCGCTCGATCCTCGGCGACCGCACCTACGAGTTTCGCATGAGCCGGCTCGAGCCCGGCGAGCACCTGTTCGTGATCTTCAATCGGGGCAGCGGCTCGTTCAAGGGCTCGGCCTTCGTGCGAGGTGGGATCTTCGACCGCGTCCGCGTCCAGCAGGGGCTGCAGGAGCTGACCTTTCGCGACACGGACTACTGGAACGTCCCGGACATCGCAGCCGATGACGCCCCCGAGATGCAGGAAGGCGGACTCTTCGTGCTCCGCGGCGGACGCTTCAATCCGGGCCTCCCCTACGAGCTCGTCTTCCTCGGCAGCCGCTACGACCGGCGCGGAGCCTTCAGCCGCGACTTCCGCGAGTTCACGGCCGCCCATCAGCTGCCCGAGACGCTCTACGTGGTGGACCAGACGATCTCCGGCATTCCCTGGCGCCAGGCCTGGCGCAACCGCCAGGTTCACGTCGCAATCCTCGGTGTCTACCTGCTGGCCGTGGTCCTCGTCTTCGCATCTCGCCCCTGGTCGACGGTCGATCTCCGACGCCTGAGTCGTCTGCACCTGGCCAGCATGGTCTTCGGCTTCGTCGTCATGGGCGTCGTCATGGGCGCCCAGCCATCGGTCACCCAGATGATGACGGCGGTCGGATCCCTGGTCGGCCAGTGGCGCTGGGACCTCTTCTTGAGCGAGCCGCTGATCTTCCTCTCCTGGATCTTCATCACGTTCGTGTCGCTGATCTGGGGCCGCGGGGTCTTCTGCGGCTGGGTGTGCCCCTACGGGGCGATGAACGAGCTGGCCTTCATGGTCTCGAAGCGCCTGGGCTTCGCGGGCTACGAGCTCCCGGACGGGATCCACGAGAAGCTCCGCTACGCTCGCTACGTCGTGCTCTTCGTGCTGCTCGGCGTCTTCCTGGTGGACAGCGTGCTGGCCGAAGCCATGGCCGAGGTCGAGCCCTTCAAGTCGACCTTCCTGGTGCCGATCTGGACGCGCCCGCTCGGATTCGTGGCGTGGTGGGGGCTGCTGCTGGCCGCGGCGTTCCTGATGTATCGCCCCTTCTGCCGCTACCTGTGCCCGATGGGGGCGGGGCTCTCCCTGCTCAGCAGCTTCCGGCCGGCGGGGCCGAGGCGCCGCGCGTTCTGCAGCAGTTGCAAGATCTGCACGCGCGGCTGTGAGCCCCGAGCATTTCGCAAGGACGGCAGCATCGATCAGCGCGAGTGCCTCTCCTGCATGGAATGCGAGGCCACCTACTACGACAAGGAGCGCTGCCCGCCCTTGATCGGACTGTCGAAGCTCGAAGAGATCGTCGATCTCTCGGAGCGCGACCGCGCGCGGCAACGTCGGTTGCAAGCCGAGGTCGCGGACGCTTGAGGGGCTGGGCCGCCATCGCCTGGGTTCTCGTCGCCGGGGTCGCCGGGGCCTCTGCGGGAGACCTCCAGTCTCGCCTCGCCGAGGCCCCGCCTGGCTCCGTGATCGAGCTCTCGCCCGGGGTCTACCCGGGCCCGATCCGCATCGAGACGCCGCTCGTGCTGCGTGGGGAAGGGGCAATCATCGACGGCGCCGGGGTGGGCACGCCCCTGGTCGTTGCGGCCCCCGGCGCGCGGGTCGAGGGGCTCACCGTCCAGGGGAGCGGGAGCGACCTGGGCGCGCCGGATGCCTGCATCTACGTGGAGCCCGAAGCGACCGGCGCGATCCTCGCGCGCAACGTGGTGCGCGACTGCGCCTTTGGGATCTGGGTACACGAGACCGACGCCGTCGAGATCGTGGACAACGAGGTTCGCGGCCGAGCCGAGGTTCGCGTCGCCGATCGCGGCAACGGTATCCATCTCTTCGATGCCAGCCGGCTCGTCGTGCGCGGCAACCGGGTGCGCGACGCTCGAGACGGCATCTACGTTTCGGCCACCGAGGACAGCACGATCGAGGGCAACGTCGCCGAGCAGGTGCGCTTCGGGGTGCACTACATGTACTCCTACCGGAACGTGCTGCGTGGCAACGTCATGAGCGACAGCACGCTCGGCATCGCGCTGATGGAGAGCGACGATCTCCTCGTCGAGGACAACCGGGCCGTCGGCAATCGCCGCCAGGGTCTCCTGTTCCGGGACGTCCAGGACTCGGAGATCCGGCGCAACCATCTCGAGGGCAACGGCGTCGGGATGTTCTTCTACTCGAGCACCGAGAACGTGATCGAGGACAACGTGGTCGTGGCCAACGACATGGGCATCAAGGTCTGGGCGGGAAGCCGACGCAACCGGGTCGAGGGCAACGTGATCCGGGGCAATCGCGAGCAGGTCTTCTACGTCGGTGCCGAGGATCAGCTGTGGGGGGAGTCGGGGCGCGGCAACCACTGGGGCGACTACCTGGGCTGGGACCAGGACGCCGACGGCATCGGCGACCGACCCCATCGCGTGGACTCCTTCACGGCGAGCCTGCTCTACCGCTACCCGAGCGCTGCGCTGCTGCTGCGGAGCCCGGCGCTCGAGACCCTCGCCCACCTGGCGGATCGATTCCCCATGCTGCGAGCGCCGACCATCGTGGACCACTCGCCCATCGTTTCGGAGCCGGGCTCGTGAGGGGCGTCGAGGTACGGGGCGCGTCGGTGCGTCTCGGTAACGTGCAGGCCCTCGACGACGTGTCTCTGTCGGTCGAGCCCGGGCGGGCCGTGATGCTCGTCGGCCCGAACGGGGCGGGGAAGAGCACGCTGCTCAAGGTGCTTCTGGGGCTGGTGCGCCCCGACTTCGCGGTCTTCGAGTGGAGCGGCCGGGCCAGCCGGGTCGACGCCCAGTGGAAGATGCGCATCGGCTACCTGCCCGAGGCGGTGGCCTTCTCGGAGAACCTGAGCGGGCTGCAGCTGCTGCGCTTCTTCGCTTCGGCGCGGGGCGTCCCGCGGAGCCGGGTGGGGCCGGTGCTCGAACGGGTGGGGCTTTCGGCCGCCGCGCGCCGGGCGATTCGGGGCTACTCCCGGGGCATGCGTCAGCGTCTCGGGCTCGGCGTGGCGATCTTGTCCGAGCCCGATCTCCTGGTGCTCGACGAGCCGACCGCCGGACTCGATCAAGAGGGTCTCGGCGTCTTGTGGAGCGTGATCGCCGAGTGGCGCGAGTCCGGTCGCATG
>JAAUYD010050488.1_pt1 | contig 20808 bp, 17 predicted proteins | sample 7278101 | NCBI WGS metagenome assembly JAAUYD01 (sample SAMN14350128, study PRJNA611818) | marine sediment metagenome | isolation source: surface marine sediment (0.6m) | place: French Polynesia: Moorea | collected 2018-08
AGGGGTGAAGGCAGCATCTGCTGGCATGGATCGAGCAACCGCCGACTATGTGGGCATGATCGCCACTGTCATGAATGCGATGACCCTACAAGATGCCCTGGAACAAATGGGGGTTCCCACCAGGGTATTAACGGCGATCGCCATGCAGGAAGTGGCTGAACCTTATATCCGTCGTCGTGCGATCCGTCACTTAGAAAAGGGGCGGGTCATTGTTTTTGGGGCGGGTTCAGGGAATCCTTTTTTTACCACCGATACCACAGCAGCCCTCAGAGCAGCAGAAATTGATGCAGAGGTGGTTTTTAAAGCGACCAAGGTGGATGGAGTCTATGACTGCGATCCTCAGCTTAATCCGAATGCCCGTCGCTATGAAAGCTTAACCTATAGCCATGTGTTGACCCATGATTTACGGGTGATGGATGGGACGGCCATTGCCCTTTGTAAAGAAAATGATATCCCTATCATTGTCTTTGATCTTTCTGTTCCCGGAAATATTGTTCGAGCCATTAAAGGTGAAAAAGTTGGAACCATTGTAGGAGGTTTCTGTGATGTTAGATGACCTGAAAGACAATATGCAAAAATCCGTTGAGGCCACTCGGCGATCGTTTAATACGATTCGCACAGGAAGAGCTAATGCTTCTATCCTCGATCGCGTGACAGTTGATTATTACGGTACGGAAACTCCTTTAAATCAGTTGGCGAATATTACGACCCCAGAGGCGACAATGATTCTGATTCAGCCTTATGATAAGGGGAGTATGGGACAAATTGAAAAGGCGATCCAAATGTCTGATGTGGGATTAACCCCTAATAATGATGGTCAAGTGATTCGTCTGAATATTCCTCCATTAACAGAGGAACGACGCAAAGATTTAGTGAAATTAGCGAGTAAGATGGCGGAAGAGGGTAAAGTGGCTATTAGGAATATTCGTCGGGATGCGATCGATGATGTGAGGAAGCAAGAAAAGAATAGTGATATTTCTGAGGATGAATCTCGTGGTCTACAAGATGATATTCAAAAAGTAACGGATCAGTTCACTAACAAAATTGAGGAGTTATTAGCAGGAAAGGAAAAGGATATTATGACAGTGTAAATCCCATTAAAATTTAAACCAGATAAATAAAGTCTGCTACGGCGGACTTTTTACTTTTTAAGCAACATTAATGATGAATTAAATAATCAAGTTAGTAATTACCCCAATTACCCCAATTACCCCAATTACTCCAATTATTCCAAGGAGTACGATAATTAGACCAATTTCCCCATTGACTTACATTGGTTTTGTCTTGATCAACTTCTGAGTTCTCTTGTGAGGATGAGACATCAAAATTATTATTGATTTTATCGTCTTGTTGTTGCTGTAACTTTTGTCTAACTTTTGTCAGTCTTCCTTCTAGAGTTTTCTCTGAATGAATTTTTGATTCTGGAAGTAAGGCTTTAATGGGACTAGCCCCAAAAATAGCAGTAATAATAATTGATAATGATAATGTTATGACTTTTAAGAAATTACGTTTCATTGTGGTTGGTTAAGACTCATTGTACAAGTATAAATTCTTTAAATAATTTCTGTCTAATCTTTGTGTAAACGACTAGTACATTATAAAATTATTTGCTTAAGATTAGGTAAACAGTGGAAATCATAGAAAAATGCCGTAATTGGGGCTTAATTATCATTGATAATATGAATTAATTAATGATGATCTAAGTCTGTGAGAAATTAGTTTCTAGTTAGTTTCTTAACTCTGATGGAGGAGTTGGAGCAGGTGGAGGAGTTGGAGCAGGTGGAGGAGGTGGAGGAGGTGGGTTATCATTACGCCAATCTCCCCAATTTCTCCACTTTGAAGTATCTTTTTGGCTAATGATAATATTTCTGATAGGTCGTTTTCCAAGTTCCGAGAGAGCTGAGGATGATCGTAATTGTTTTCTTATGTTACTGACACGCTCAGCTACAGTCAGTTCTGACAAGTTTTCAGGTTCTACAGAGTGAGCTTTCGGAATACTGGTTCCGAAAAGAAAGCTTATCATGGCTGTTAGCAAAGCAATTAAACTTGTCAGAGGATTCTTGTATGATTTCATTGACAAAGATTTCCAGATAAACTTAAAATTGACTGTCCACCGAATATGTTAACAGATATAATTTAAGGTGGGTAGATTCTAAAAACAAAATATTTAATTAGGTTTACTAATGAATAAAGACGACTTTCTAAAATTTTTTGATGCTTGCGATCCTACGCGAACCTTAATGATGAATGATGATAATGAGCGGCAATACTACATTGATTTTTCCGAGGTTCGGGGGGGCGATATTCTGGTTGAGGAACTTGAAAACCGAATTGTTAGGCAAAAAAACAAACCTACCTGTCAACTGTTTACTGGACACATTGGGTCAGGAAAGTCCACCGAATTGCGTAATCTTCAAAACCGCTTAGAAAAAGGTGATTTTTACGTTGTCTATTTTGAGCCAACTAAAGACTTAGATCTAACCGATATAAACGTTACCGATCTTTTATTCGCAATTGCTCATCAAATAGGTGAAAATTTAGAAGAAATTGGCATTACCTTAGAAACCGGGTTCTTTAAAAAGATATTTGAGGAGATTAAGGATATTGTAAAAGTAGAAATAACAGAATTCCAAGTATCCTTGCCCCTCGTTCTCGGTTCAATCACTGGCAAAATAAAGCAAAGTCATGATGTACGTAGTCGACTAAGGCAACGTCTTGCAGGTTATACAACTCAAGTCTTGGAAGCTATCAATGATGATGTTATAAAAATAGCGATAGAGAAATTAAAAGGAAAAGGCAAGAAAGGTTTAGTGGTGATTGTTGATGGCTTAGATCGCATTGGTAGTACATCAACGTCTTCAGAACATAAGCAAGCCGAAGATTTATTTATTAGCAAAGCTCCACAATTACGGGATTTAAAGTGTCATTTGATCTATACAGTTCCATTATTTCTCACGCTGAGTCATCAGGCAACCTTAACAAATCATTTAGGCGGTGGCAATACTCCTAAGAAATTACCGATGGTGCAGGTTAATTGGCGAAATCATCAGCCATTTGATAAAGGCATGAATCTATTAAGAAAAATGATTATGGTACGGGCTTTTCCCGAATTTAGCAAATTTGAGGGTGAGAAACAAGACAAATTAGTCACTGATATATTTGGTACTACTGATAATCTTGATCGTTTGTGCCAAATGAGTGGGGGTCATATCAGAACATTATTAGGAATGTTGTCTCGTTCTCTAGAGAGGCAAGAGCCGCCGTTATCCAAAGATTGTCTGGAAAAGGTTTTTAGGGACTATCGAGATACCATAAGCTTAAACGTTAAACGCAATCAATGGGAGCTACTTAAACAGATAGAGAAGGAACAAGACATCAGTGGGGAACCTGAATATGTGAGCTTGTTAAGCAGTCTATTTGTGTTTGAGTATAAAGATGAAGAGGGAAGTTGGTTTGATGTCAATCCTGTCCTCAAAGAAACTAAAAAATTTCAGTCTTTGTAAGTCTTTATAAAGAATGTATGCTTCACGCAATATTTTTGATTGGGAAAGGAAAAAAGCCATGACTGAATCAGCAGAAATTCAATCTATGATGGTCAGCAATGAAGAAACATTGCAACACTTGATTAGGTCTATTGAGCTTTGTAAAGGACGGCGATTTAGTCTGATCATGGTTCGCTGTAATTATCACGCTTTGCGAGATGCTATACTCGACAAGTTAAGAGACTATTATAAAAAAGCAATTCAAGAAGTTAGATTAGCTCCCTCTCGTCAGAACTTATTCAAAACCATACAAAAAGAAGTTGAAGAAGTTAAAAAACTTAAAAATAAAACCCCTGATGCTTTAATGATTTTGGAACTTGAAGAAGTTGAGCAATTAGATGAATTATTAATCGGGATTAATGGAAATCGTGACGAATTTCGTGACCATTTTTCTTTTCCCTTAATTTTCTGGCTGACCGATGAAGTTTACAAAAAATTGATGGATCTTGCCCCAGATTTTCACAGTTGGGCTGCTGGTCCTCCGATTATCTTTAAGCTTACATCAGAACCATTAACTGAATTACTTAACAATAGCATAAACGCAATATTTACCTCAATTGTAGAGACTTTAACAGTTAGTGTAATAGATAGTTCCGTGATTCCTTCAAAATTGAAGGCTGATCGCTATGAAGAATTAGAAAGTGCAAAACGAGATTTGCAAACACAAGGTCAATCCCTAGCAATTGACTTAGAAGCTAATTTACGCTTGGCTCAAGGAAGAGAATATTACCTCAATAGCCACTCAACTCAAAAAGTGAGTCCAGCAGTCGCCCAATATAAACAAAGTCTCCAATATTGGCAAAAAGTCGGGAATAAACAACGAGAAGGAATACTGCTTTTTTGTATTAGTTTATGTTATCAGCATAAAGCTCAACTCAAGCGGGCGAGACAAGAACGCTATTGTCAAGTGGCAAAAAAATATATCGAGCAGTGCTGCGACGTTTTTAAGCAAGCCAAAAGAGATGATTTATTCGCTAAGTTTATTAGCAAACAGGGGGAGACTTTAGAAAAGTTAAAGCAGTGGGCTGAATTAGAAAATCTGGCTAATGAATCTATAGATTTACACAAAAATAGTCCAGTTCATCTCGCTCAGGATTTTGGTTTTTTGGCAGCAGTTGCATTTTCTAAAAAAAATTGGCAAGATGGAAAAATACAGGCTCAAAAAGCTTTAAGAGAGCTTGAACAAGTTCCAGAAAAAAAGCAATTGGGCAAAGGGAAATATCTTTATCTTTTGGCCAAAGCGCAACAATATCTTGAGAACTTTGAAGATGCGTTGAACAAACTGAAAGAAGCTAAAAGTCATCAACAATCGAAGAATAATACTGACCTTTATATCAATATTTTAACTGATTTAGAAAGGCTTTATAAGGAACAGCATCAATATCTAGAAGCCTTAAATATCAAACAAGAAAGACGCATTTTTGAAGGTCAATGTGGCTTACGGGCTTTCATCGGTGCAGTGAGTCTTGAGCCACAATATAAAAGAACATCAGCAGGGACTGAAGAGCTAGTTATTTCACCAGCGATCGAAGTTTCCCATCGCCAACAAGATGTTGATAAATTAATAAATGATAGAATCAGAAAATCGGAATATCGTTTGACTATTATTCATGGACAATCAGGGGTTGGGAAAAGTTCACTGATCAATGCTGGATTAGTCCCACGACTTAAAAAGGAAACTAAAGAAGGACAGGATTTTTTAGTATTACCTTTAAAAGTATATAATGACTGGCAAAAAAAAATTGGTAAATTGTTAAAAGAAGAACTTGAAGCAAATGAAAGAATAGATGAAACTCAAGTTCTTGAAAAAATTGAAACAAGAGAAAAAATTGTTGAACAACTAAAGAAAAATAGTGAGATTCATGTAACTTCCATCCTCATTTTTGATCAATTTGAAGAATTTTTCTTTAACTGTCCTGAAGAAGATCGTCAAATATTTTTTGAATTTCTAGAAGATTGTCGGAAAATAGATTTCCTATATGTGATCTTATCCCTACGGCAAGATCATTTACATTACTTACTAGAATGGGAAAGATTTAAGAAAACTGATGAGGGTTTGCCCTGGGGTCGCGATATACTTAAATTAGATAATCGCTATGAATTGAATAATTTTTCTTCAGAGGATGCTAAAGCAATTATTAAAAAGTTAACAGAAAAATCTCAAATTAACTTAGAAACAGGTTTAATTGAGAAATTAGTCGAAGATATTTCCAACAATTTAGGACAAGTTCGACCAATTGAGCTACAAATTATTGGAGATCAATTACAAGCCAAGAAAATTATTACCCTCGAAAAATACGAAGAATTTGGAGATGATCCTAAAAATGAGTTAGTTAAACGTTACTTAGATGAAGTTGTTAATGACTGTGGCACTGAAAACCAAGAAATTGCTCAATTAGTGTTGTTTTTGTTGACGGAAGAAAATAATACCCGTCCGCTCAAAACACGTGAAAATTTAAAAAGCGATTTAAAACATTTAAAAACTCGAATAAACGTAAAAGTTCAAGATACTGACCTAAATCTAAAAGTTGATTTAGTTTTAGACATCTTTGTTAAGTCTGGTTTAGTTATGTTGTTGTCAGAAGTGTCAACTCAACGGTATCAACTGGTTCATGATTATTTAGTGGGTTTAATTCGTGAAGAGCAACAAGATATTATTAAAAAATTGACAGAAGAATTAGATCAAATCAAACAATTGAGTGATCAACTACAAGCTGCAAATACTGATCTAAAAAAGGAAAAAGAAGAGAGGGACAAGGTTGATGGTAAGTTAACGATAGTTCAAAAAGAATTAGAAAACAAAACAGGAAAATTAGAAGACACACAAAAAAAGCTTACAGACACTAAGAGACAAATTAGTCAACTTTGTTGGCTTTCGGGAGGATTAGCAGTTATTGGAACTTTGACCGGAATAATATTAACATCAAATGCTCATCGAGATTTACGAGAAATGCGTCTTGAAAAAAATGCAGGGAAACTTGAAATAAACATAAAACAGGTAAAAGAAGGAAAAGGGAAAAATGATAATTTCACTGAATTGCTTAAAACATCAATGAAATTAAGCAACCAAGCAAAATCTCTTGTTAATCCAAAAATACCAGATTTCATAAAAATTCCTTTTGTCTCTACTCCATTAGAAAAAAAAGCTTTTGATCGTCTTTTAATGTTTAACATACAACAGATGATTGAGCTAGTGCAATCCACAGCAGATACCCATCTAATGCATGAAGGTAAGATAGATAGAATTAGTTTTAGTCCAAATGGTCAAAAACTAGCAACGGTATCAACAGATAACATTCTCAGGCTATGGAATCGAGAAGGTGAACTGCTGGGAGAGTCTCAAAAAAAGGAAGCAATAATATCTGATATTCAGTTTACTCCTGATGGAAAAAAAATTGCGACCGTTTCAGAAGACAAATACATCCGTTTTTACGAGTTAGAGGAAAAAAAGAAAAACTTAAAAGAAATACAAGAATATAAACAGTTTAAGAATAAAATTTCAAATCTTAAGTTTAGCTTTGATGGAAAGAAAATTATTGCTAATCACCCAGAGGGTTATCTTACTTTATGGAATCTCCAAGATAACGATAACACACCTCATGAAATTAAAGTTAATGAATCTGAGATATCAATAGTAAGCATGACTTTTAGTGAAGATGGAGAGAAAATTGCCATTGGTTTAGATGATGGAACAATTCGTGTGTATTATGTAAAGGAAGGAAAGTTAAATCCATTAGATATAAGTAAAAATGCAGGGGAAATTACCAGTGATTTTAAAGATGGAAAAATTGATGTACCTAAGATACAGAAAAAAAAGCAAGATGGATCAGATTCAAATAAACCTCATGAAAATTTAGAATTTTTAAATAAATATTTTGTTGCAGATCTTTACTTTAGAAACGAGGGACAGGAACTTGTTTTTGTGTTATTGGAAGCTAACAATAATCAATCAAAGCTGATTGTTAGTGCTTGGAATTTTCAACATCAAGAATTAACAAAATTATATGAGAAAAATTTGTCTGTAGACGCGCTTACACTGAGTCCTAAAGAACAAACTTTAGCGATGGCTTTAAGGAATAGCCGCGTGATTACAGTGGACTTATTAGATGAAAACAACTCGGAACTTGAATATAACATACCCAAAGGGCGAATTTTAGACTTAAGTTTCGATGAATCTGGAAAAGAGTTAGCAGCCGCTTCCAAAAACGGAATTGTCAGTTGGTGGAAGTTCAAGGAAAATAGAACGTCAACTCCTGAACAATACCAACACTTAATTCTTCTTGCAGAAACTGAAGATAATAAAAATAAGAAAGTTTCCTTACAAAACGTAAATCTTATGCACAGGAGTCAACAACAAAATATAGCTTCCATTTCGCCATCAGTTGCTCAAACAAATTTTACGTCCCCAAAAAAGTTATTTTTGGATATTCAATACAGTCCCAACGGCGACAAGATAGCAACCGCTTCACAGGATGGTACTGTTACTTTATGGGATATCGAATGGGATATCAATGGTCAAAAACTTCCAAAAGTTCAAAAACTGTTTGATTGTAAAGCATCAAATTCTGGAGTTTATAGTATCGATTTTAATCGCGACGGAACAATCCTTGTAGCTGCATCAATCGATGGTGAAGTACGTTTGTGGGATATTAAAAAAGAAACAAAGGGTGTGTGTCCTGAAGCATTTACTAACTTAAAGTTAAAAGATAAGATTTGGGATGTCAGTTTTAGTCCTGATGGAAATACAATTGCAATTGCATCAGAAAATCAATCTGTTAGTCTATGGGACTGGGAGGGTAACTCATTCAAAACATATCTAAAACATTCGGCTCCAGTTTTAAGCCTTGATTTTAGTGAAGATGGAAAGTATCTCGCTACAGGGTCAGCAGATAACTATGCTCGTTTATGGGAAATAGAAAAATCTCATGAGGCAATTTCAGGCATACCTCATCAGGCACCTGTTTTAAGTGTTAGTTTAAGACAAAAAGATGGAAAGTATCTTCTTGCTACGGGGTCAGGAGATAGTATTGCTCGTTTGTGGGAGTGGAAAAGTGTGGAGGGTATGGAAAATGAGGCGGATAAGAAAGCTGAGTTAATAACGGAATTTCAAGGCCACCAAAGAGACGTTCGAGATGTTAGTTTTTATACTTATCAAGAAGAAAAACAAGAACTTTATCTAGCTACAGCCTCAGAAGACAAAACGATTCGTCTTTGGACTCTTGAAGGTTATCCTATGGCAGAATTTAACCACCACCAAACCCCAGTCAGAAGTATTAGTTTGCACCCGACAAAAAACTGGTTAGCGAGTGCCAGTATCTTTTCTGAAGATGGGACTATCGGGACTGCCAGCATTAGACAAATCAAATCGTTAGATGAGCTACTCAACGAAGGTTGCGAGTATCTCAAAAGTTATTTAACAGCTTATAAAAAAACTATGGAGAAAGAATTACCTATGTGCTTTAAAAAAACATCAAATTAGCACAATCCTAGCTCTTTTTCCATTTCTTCTAAAACAATATCTGTTAGTATTTTTGTTGTATATTTACAATAAAGGGTTTCTGCTGTACGAAATGACCCATTTTCATAATATTTATTAGCAGGCGCACCACCGCCACAAACGGAATAATATGAACAAGTTTTTTCACATTGTTTAACCCCCGCATATATATCTTGAGACATCCTCTTAAATTTTTCAGTTTGACTGGCTGATTCTATGGTATCTTTCAAAAGATTACCGATAATAAAATCACCATAGGTTTCACTTTTCATAGACAAAAGTTCAGGAGAAAAGGTTGAAAAATCACCTTGGTGAGAAATATTAATCATGGTAAATGGGGTAAATTGCCCTTGAGAAATATCCCTATTTCCAGCAATAAATTCTCTTGTTTGATCAAATTCTCGAACTTTCATATAACCATTGGTTTCTTTGACCAGTTTATACAATCGCTTCATAAAATTTATATATCGTTTTTCTATTCCACTTTGACTAAAAGAAGATGAAGAATTCGTGCCTTCAATTTCATCAATATTAAACCCAATATATCTCATCTTGTTTTCTAAAAAGAAGTTAAAAATTTCATTAGGATAATCCAATGAATCGGCTGTTAAAACGGCAATAATACTAAATTCAATGTTATTTTTCTGAAGAAAAGAAATTCCTCTCATTGTACTAGCATGAGTTCCTGTTCCTTTACGGGTTTTACGATGAGCATCATGGATAAAAGCTGGGCCATCAATACTAACACCAATTTTAACTTGATATTGATTAATCAAATCACACCATGCTTGATTAATTAAGGTGGCATTGGTTTGTATTGAATGAAGTATTTTATAAGGATTTTTATTAATACTATTATTTAATTTATCTATTTTTTTAAACACTAACTCATAGAATGATATGGGAACAGTTAAGGGTTCACCTGCGTGCCAAACAACAGTGAATCCTTGATCCAGTAAATTGCTAGTAAAAATATTTTTGAAAATCGGTTCAATTAAATCGGCAGAAAGTTGAAGTTTTGCTTCTTTGTCTGGTAAATAACAATAATCGCAGTCTAAGTTACAAAAGGTTGTAGGTTGAATAACGACTAAATTAATGGTTCCCAACTGGGGTGATTCAGGAGTGATTTGCAATTTTTCTAGAAGTCTGGTCAGCATAACATAATTAATATTTTTTATAAATATATATAATTATATAGCAGTTCCCATACTTGTGAGGTACAGTATCTTCTAGTTTTGGGTAATAGGCAACAGATAGTTATTTGGAGTTTATCTCATGAGAATGAGAAATGTTACCATTGTCGTTTATAATCAATTAAAACAATAAGTAACCTTAAAAATATGCCTGATATTGTTGACATTGCTGTAAATACAGAAGGGTTTGAAACCTTAGTCACTGCGGTTAAAACAGCTAATTTAGTAGATGCTTTAAAAGGGAATGGACCTTTTACTGTTTTTGCGCCCAATGACGCTGCTTTTGCAAAACTTCCTCCAGGAACTATTCAAACATTAGTTCAAAATGTACCACAACTGGCACGTATTTTAACCTATCATGTGGTTCCAGGTAAATTAATGAAAGCAGATTTAGCTAAAGTTAATTCTGTAACTTCTTTAGAAGGTTCTCCCATTTCTATTGATTGTTCTGATGGTTTTGAAGTTAAAAATGCCACCGTTATTGCTGCTGATATTGAAGCCGATAATGGAGTGATTCACGTCATTGATAATGTTATTTTAATGGGATGATTAGATAACAAAATGATTCCCTTATATTAACTGTATTAACAATAACAACGAACATCTTGGCCACATTCATCGGCTAAGTAACATAACGCACGGAATCTTAACGCCACAACCTCTTCATAAAAGGGGTTGAGTTTGCACATTGGGGGAATATGGCAGATTTTCCGTCCAAATAGGTAGATATCCCGTTCAAAAGGACATTGTACTGGAATGAGACTACATAAGAAATGTGCAGTAGATTCGTTTTGTATTTCTATATTATTTAGCCATTGACGCAGTGGAAGCAAGTAATCCTTAGTTTTACCTTGATTAAAGCCGATTTCAGACGTATTAACTTGTTTATTGTTTGGAAAACAGACCATAATGACCTCTCGATTAATTTCTACATTTCTAGTGTAAATATAAGTTTTATGGATAGCAAGACTTTTAATATATAATTTTTTTTTATCTTTGATAAGCTGAACTTACCTCGTTCCTTAGGTTTAGAATGAAATATGAGAACTTCCTACTTCCTTCTGCCTTACTTAACTAGCTAGTTTACAACTCAAATAGAAACCCCATAGCATTTCTTGGACTCATGAGGTACAGCTAATATTCAACTTCTGAACTCCCGAACTCCTGAACTCCTGAACTCCTAGACTCCCGAACTCCTAACTCCTAGACTCCCGAACTCCTAACTCCTAAAACGAGAAGAGTTTGTACCTCGCAAGTATGGGAACTGCTATATATGTTGCAAAAATTAGCGATCGCTCATAAACTAAGAGAAGTACAAATTAAGTTTGGTACTATTTTTTTTAACTGATTTCAATTAATTGAAAGCATGAATTATCCCCAAACCTTTCTATCTGAAGTCCAACAACAAAGACAAGAATTTCCTGGACTGATTAATAAAGTTTATTTTAATTTTGGGGGACAAGGTACTTTACCCCGTTCAGGGTTAGAGGCTATTATTGATGCTCATAATGTTCTACAACAACAAGGTCCATTTTCTATCAAAGTTAATGATTGGATTAGACAAAAAACTGAATTATTAAGAGAAGCGATCGCTCAAGAATTAGGAGTAGAAAACTCTACCATTACTTTAACTGAAAATGTAACTTCTGGCTGTAATATTGCCCTTTGGGGAATTGATTGGCAACCAGGCGATCGCATTTTAATGACAGATTGTGAACATCCTGGAATCATTGCTACAGTAGAAGAAATTGCTAGACGTTTTCAGGTAGAAATTGATATTTGCCCTATACTCAATACGTTAAATGAAGGTGATCCCGTTGAGGTGATTAAACAACAATTAACTCCACAGACAAGATTGGTGGTTTTAAGTCATTTATTATGGAACACAGGACAGGTTTTACCCTTAAAAGAAATTAGTGATCTTTGCCATCATTATTCTCAAAGCGATCGCCCTATTTTAGTGTTAGCAGATGCTGCACAATCTGCTGGATCATTGGCTTTAAATTTAGCAGAAACTGAGGTGGATTTTTATGCGTTTACCGGTCATAAATGGTTCTGCGGACCGGCAGGAGTTGGGGGACTTTATATCCGTCCAGAAATTTTTGAATTCGTCAATCCGACTTTTATTGGTTGGAGAGGTATTAATATTGATGGAAAAGGTCAACCTATTGATTTTAAACAGGATGGGACAAAGTTTGAAGTTGCCACCTCATCCTATCCTCAATATGAAGGGTTAAGAGCTGCGATCGCTGTTCATAATAACTGGGGAAATAGTGAACGACGTTATCAACAAATTTGCCAATTAAGTGAATATCTATGGAAAGGTTTATCTGAAATTTCTGCTATTAACTGTTTAAAAAATTCACCTCCAGAAGCTGGATTAGTTTCGTTTACTGTAAATAGTAATATGAGTCACAATAGTATCGTTCAAAAGTTAGAAAATCAAGGATTTTTCTTAAGAACAATTCGTAATCCTAACTGTATTCGTGCTTGTGTTCATTACTTTACTTTACCTGATGAAATTGAACAGTTAATTAAAGCTATTTCCGCTATCATTTAACTAATTTTATACAGAACAATTATCAGTTTCATTACACCCAAAAGGATAAGGAGATTGATAAGTTTTATTTCTTCTTCCAAACCAATTATAACGATTATCTCTCACTTGTTCATAGGTTTTATCCCCTAACCATTTCATTCCTGGTAAACTACGATAAGCGGTAATAAATGCTTGTCCTAATGGCAATAAATTAACAATTTCTTCTGCTGCATCGCTTCCTTGCCAACGTTTTTTTATATTATTACCGTCGATTAGAATCATACCCATTTCACAATCTTCTGGGGTAATATTAAACTGGTTTAATGTAGCTTGATCTTGCATGGGAATATAATCAAAAATATTGCCTTGATCAAACGTAGCTAATAGTTGAGTAAACGTTGTACAAAGATTACAGTTTCCGTCGTAAATAATATGATAAACCATGATATTTTTAAATAAATTTTATACAGTTTAACACATTTTCACTGAACATTTATAAGTGATTTTTTAGTTAATAACTGATCTTATCCAGTGACGAAACTGTTTTAGAGTTTGGGTAGTTCCTATGGTTTGACTCGTTTTTAAAAACCTTATCATAACTTCTTGTATAGGAAAATCAGGAAAAATTATACTATTTTGAGAGAGTATATATTGTTAATTTTGGCGTTTTCTAAGACAATGTACTGTCCTGGTGAATAGAAATTTGTTGTAATTGTACTGCTACCATAGAATTTTTAAATATTAATTTTTAATCTGTTTAAGGAAACTCAAAACATCATATAGTTCGTTTTTGCGAGGTAATAAAGAGAAGATTCTAGAAATATCATATTCTGCTATTTTTTGTTTACTTAGCTTCAATAAGATAAACTCACCTCCATTTGTAACTAATCCAAAAATTGGCTTTTCACTATTACAATGACCCATCATATAAGCTAAACATTGAGGAATCGCTAATTCAGCCGTTAATTGTGTGTTTTTTGCTTCAACCACTAAGATCCATAACTTATCTTTAATGACTAAAACATCGATGCGTCCTCTTAAAATTTCTTCTTGGTTTTTTAACTCAATTTCTAGAGATTCTTCTGCTTTAATCATAAAGGGTGGGTCATAAAAACCAGCTAACTCTAATAAAGGTGCGATCACTAAAATAATTACAGTTGATTCTGTTAGTAATCCTTTTTCTCTATGATTAATATATCTCTGTTTAATTTTGTCTAAAGTCGCTTTTTCAGACTGGGTTAATTCTGGTAAATTCTCAAACCATTCTAAAAAAAATTGTTCTTTTTCAGTTCTTTTGAGGTTGAATTTTTGATAGACATCTTCATAACTATTGATAAATTTACTGATGGATACAACTTGATTCATAAATTACCTCAATTAAATAAAATAATTTACACATTTTTATTCTATCCTAAAACTCAATATACAATCTTATCAAAATTTGTTTTTGAATCAAAAAAATGATAATAGTTTTACGATTCAGCTAGGAGAATAATTTTCTTTAACGTTTCTCCTAATGTTCTTTTTGCTTCCATGATCTCATAATCATTCTGTAATCTTAAGAAGTAACCCTCTGATAATTGAAAATAGCGACATAACCGTAGGTCAATGTCAGCAGTTATAGGAGTTTTACCATTAATAATTTTGTTGATGATTAAATCAGAAACATTAATCGCTTTTGCTAAGTCATCATTACTCATATTTAATTCATCTAGAAATTCGTATTTCAAAATTTCCCCTCCATGGGGATTAGATAATAAAACATTATTCATGGTTAAATTAGACGATTTATGACTATATATTTCATTCATTATATACGACAGGAGCATAATAATATTATGTTATACCCCTATCCTATACGCCTATTTACCAATCCATTTTTCGATCAATCTCTTAATCAAAGAAAACATAAAATTAATCAAATCAATCTTGTTTTTCGATGTCTTCTTAATTCTATGATAATCATTGATTCCCTTAAATAAAACATGAGTATATAAGGCTATTGCTAATATAGTAGTAGTAGCAGTAAAAGCAATACAAAACCCCCCATAAAAAATGATTTGATTGATAGTTTGTTCATCTGAAGGAAGCAATAAAATGAATTGAGTCAGGTTCGTCATAATTCCTCACACTCCATACGAAGCAGATATTGTGTTATTTGTCAATACATATTTAATTTAACGAGAATACTCTTAATGTCCATCCGTAATTTTTCTATATTTTCTTGATCATAGTATTTTATCCGTAAATATAAGTACCTAAACTTAATTAATTGCACACTTCGATTTCCTGCAATGCTTATATAATCAAGGTTTTAGTCAAGCTTGATCTGCAATTAATTTTGTGTACTCACTTACTTATTTGTTCTCACATAAATAATTATAGAGAATATACCTAATGAACAACTCCTGAATATCACGGATAATTTTGCAAAAAATTATCATTTACTAAGCTACCTAATCAACTCTACAGATAAAGTTTAATTGAATTAATAAATAATTGCCCATCCTATGCTTTAGGGTATTTGTAGGGTGGGCAAAAAAGCTTCAGTATTAATAATTATTTGCCTATTTTTATCTTGCCCACCTTATTGATATAGAGTAATCTAAAATGAAAGTTGATCGCTTATGGAAACCCAAGAATTAAAAAATCTAATCAAAGAAAGCATTAGAGAAGTTTTGAGAGAAGAAAGGTTATTATTATGTAATATGTTAATGCCTTATGTTAGTGATCAAGAACAAAAAGAACTTAATAGGGAAATAGGGAAACCTCAAAACTATAAAAACGAAGAATTAATCGATATGAATGATTGGTTAAAAAAGTAATGATTACCGTTGATTTAACATCAGGAAATATAGAAAATTATAGGATTTGTTTTAGAGGATTAGGGTGGGCAATGACCACCTTGCGGTAATGTTATAATCTTTGTATATACTGTTATAGCTTGGTGGGCAATAAATTATATATTAAGGTTTAGTTGAATTAATCAATAATTGCCCACCCTACGTTGTATGATATTTGTAGGGTGGGCAAAAAAGCTTCAGTATTAATAATTGTTCGCCTACTTTTATCTTGCCCACCTTCCATTCATTATGGATAAAAACTAAATCTTAATAACAATATTGAATAAATCTTGCAGAACATTGTTACAAAAGATTACAATAAGTACCCAAGACGCTCATTTGTGACACCCTAAATAACAAAACGATCATCATTGATATGCCTAACTTGGATATTACAGCTAATCAAATCAAAAACAACAGTAATAAAACTTCTAACCTCGAAACTATACTTTCTCCTACTGATAGCTTTATCAACCGACATATTGGACCTAATGGCCAAGAAATTGATAAAATGCTCAAGGTGCTAGGCTTTTCTAGCCTAGATCAACTTATCAATGCTACAGTACCGCAAGCCATCCGCCTCAGCAAACCCTTGAATTTACCAGAAGCACAGAGTGAATACGGTGCATTAGCTCAATTGAAGTCTATTGCTTCTAAAAATCAGATATTTCGCTCTTATATCGGCATGGGTTATCATGACTGTATCACCCCTCCAGTTATTCAACGTAACATCCTAGAAAACCCAGGTTGGTACACTGCTTATACCCCATATCAAGCGGAAATTGCCCAAGGAAGACTAGAAGCTCTCTTAAACTATCAAACCATGATGGTAGAGTTAACTGGACTCGAAATAGCTAACGCTTCCTTACTGGATGAAGGGACAGCAGCAGCAGAAGCCATGAGTATGAGTTATGGTTTATGTAAGAATAAAAAGGCTAATGCGTTCTTTGTGGACTCTCATTGTCACCCCCAAACCATTGAAGTGATTAAAACGAGGGCTTATCCGTTAGGGATTGAGTTAATTATTGCTGATCATCGCTTCTTTGAGTTTGATAAAGAAATTTTTGGCGCATTATTACAATATCCTGCTACCGATGGCACTATCTACGATTATCGCACCTTTATTGAAAAAGCCCATGACAAAGCTGCATTAATTACCGTTGCTGCTGATCCTTTGAGTTTAGCATTGTTAACACCACCCGGAGAATTTGGGGCTGATATCGCCGTAGGAAGCACTCAACGCTTTGGTGTACCCTTGGGATATGGTGGACCTCACGCAGCCTATTTCGCCACGAGAGAAGCCTATAAACGGCAGATTCCAGGGCGTATTGTCGGGGTATCGAAAGATGCACAAGGAAACCCTGCGTTAAGATTAGCATTACAAACCAGAGAACAACATATTCGTCGGGAAAAAGCCACCAGTAACATCTGCACAGCGCAGGTATTACTAGCAGTTATTGCAGGAATGTATGGGGTATATCATGGACCTGATGGCATCAAAAATATTGCTCAAAGAATACATCAATTAACAGTTATTCTAGCCAAAGGCTTACAAAATTTAAGTTATACCATCAACGATGAACCCTTCTTTGATACCGTTAAAGTTGGTGTAGGTGATGCGAGTGTAAAAGCCGTAATTAAAGCAGCAGCAGAACGTAAGATTAATCTACGGTTATACGAAAAAGGTGTGTTATGTATTAGCTTAGATGAAACGACTACAGTTCATGATGTCATTGAGTTATGGCAAATCTTTGCAGCGAAAGATGACCTACCTTTTACCATTGAAGAGATAGCACAACAAGTTAATTTTGACTTTCCCATCTTCCTCAAACGTACCTCACCTTATTTAACTGATCCTGTTTTCAATCAATATCATTCTGAAAGTGAATTATTGAGATATTTACATCAGTTAGAAAGTAAGGACTTAGCGTTGAATACCTCCATGATTCCTTTGGGATCATGTACTATGAAATTAAACGCATCTGCTGAGATGATGCCAGTCACTTGGCCAGAGTTTGGGAAACTTCATCCTTTCGCCCCCTTATCTCAAACCGAAGGTTATCAAATTCTTTTCCAACAGTTAGAAGAATGGTTAGGAGAGATAACAGGATTTGATGGTATTTCTTTACAGCCGAACGCTGGATCTCAAGGAGAATATGCCGGGTTACAAGTGATTCGTCAATACCATGAAAGTCGAGGAGAATCTAGTAGAAATATCTGCTTAATACCTGAATCTGCACACGGCACAAACCCTGCCAGTGCAGTAATGTGTGGCATGAAAGTAGTTCCTGTTAAATGTGATAAAGACGGCAATATTGATATTGCTGACTTAGAGAAAAAAGCCGAAAAACACGCTGAAAACTTAGGGGCTTTAATGGTAACCTATCCTTCTACTCATGGCGTATTTGAAGAAGGAATAATAGACATTTGTAACATCGTTCATCGTCACGGTGGACAAGTCTATATGGATGGGGCTAACATGAATGCTCAAGTAGGATTATGTCGTCCGGCTGACTTTGGGGCTGATGTTTGTCACCTCAACCTCCACAAAACCTTCTGCATCCCTCATGGGGGTGGCGGTCCGGGAATGGGTCCCATTGGGGTAAAAGAACACCTGATCCCTTTTCTACCCAGTACAGAAGTAGAAACATACACCAACCCCGATAGTAATGGTAAGGTAGACACCTCCATCGGAGCCATTTCCGCAGCCCCTTGGGGTAGTGCTAGTATACTGGTCATTTCTTGGATGTACATCGCTATGATGGGGGAAAAAGGGCTAACTGATGCGACAAAAGTAGCTATCCTCAACGCTAACTATATGGCTTATCGTTTAGCTGACTATTATCCTATCCTCTTCAAAGGTGCTTCCGGTTGTGTGGCTCATGAATGTATCATTGATCTACGTCCTCTGAAAAAACAAGCAGGGGTAGAAGTAGATGACATTGCCAAACGGTTGATGGACTTCGGTTTCCACGCGCCTACAGTGTCTTGGCCTGTTATTGGTACTATGATGGTAGAACCTACCGAGAGCGAAGACTTAGCTGAGTTGGATCGTTTCTGTGATGCCATGATCACCATTTACCAAGAAGCTGATGCGATCGCAAATGGTACAATTGATCCTAACAATAATCCTCTGAAAAATGCCCCTCACACCGCGCAAGCTGTGATTTGTGGTGACTGGGAACGTCCCTACTCCCGTGAAAAAGCAGCTTATCCCGCCCCTTGGACAAAAGAACATAAGTTCTGGCCAACAGTAGGACGTATTGATAACGCCTATGGGGACAGAAACTTAGTTTGTTCTTGCGAAGGAATGGAAGCTTATAAGGAAGATTAAAACAAGGCAGGAGTTGAAAGGCAGAAGTATTAATACTTGCCCATGAAGTAAGATTATCAGTAATGAGTCATTGTCATTGGGAAGCACACCAAGATAGGCTTTACTACTAACTAAAATCTTTCCTTCTGCCTTCTGCTTCCTCGAAAGTCTGTTAAGAAACATACAAACTTCCTAAGAACAAGTTAGTATTCTATGTTCCCTAGAACTGAAAAAAACGTTCTCTTTGGAAAAATAGAATGTTAAGTGTCATTACAAAAAAAAGAATAAGACTTGCAATAGGGTCAAGATGTGCAAGGATGATAATTAAAGCAATTTTGTCAAAGTTTAGAGTGTAATGGGTCTAAAAATAGTTGAAAGTTTTGATGCTAGTTTTAAACTGACACCAGAGAGCAAAGAAACTTTATTTAATTTATTAAAAAATCCAGAGTTTGTTAAACAAATTTCTCAACAATTATCACATAGAGAAATATCTATCCAATTTACAGAATTATTATTTCAACCCGTTCCCTATAGTACCCAAACCCCAAAAGGAATGCCTCCAGAATTTGAAAAATATCATCAATCTGATGAACATATAATCATTAATGTACCACCTAATTTTATTTTTAAAGCAAAAATTTTCAACCCTAGTCGTCTCTGTGCTATTTATCGTTTAATTAAGTAATATTTTTCCTTTGCAACCTAATTATTTTCTTGAAAACTAACTATGATTACTGATACTCAACTACCTAGTTTAAACGCCTTAGATTATTTACCCTACTTAGATGAAAATGGAATTATTGCTGAAGACTTCCAAAAAAAAATTGGAGTTTATGCCATTTTTGATGAAGATAAACAGTTAAAATTCATTGGTTATTCCCGTGATATTTATGCCAGTTTAAAACAACACTTAGTACGTCAAACTCAGCAATGTTATTGGTTAAAAGTGGAAATTATTGCCCGTCCCAGTCGAACTATTTTAGAAGAAATAAAAAATAATTGGACGCAAGAAAATGGAGATTTATCTATCAATGATCCAGAAAATCAAGCCTTATGGACACAACCTATTGATGCTAAAATTTCTATGACAGAAGCAGAGAAAGAAACTTATCAAAATAGTGATGAATTAGGTAAAATTAAACTATTAAAGAAAGTTTCCAGGCGAGTTCAAGCAGACCTTGAAAAAACATTAAACCAACGAAGAAATCAAATGGAAATTCGCTTTAATCCCAAACTCAAAGAACAAGGATTATTAGATTTAAAATAAGATGAATAACTTATACTATTTCCTCAACTTATCAGGAATAACTAATATTTAATCCCTGACTCGGAGACTTGGTGACTGCTATAAATAACTGATAACTGAATAAATGTTGTACATTAATGCCCCGATTAATTTTGGGGTCTAGCGATAGGAAACCAGTAAGGGGATCGCCTTAAGCCCCTTTCCAATCCGATTCCGACTCGATACCGATACATCCAGCCGTCCCCGGAACATTGCGGTCGGCATGGATGCCAAAGTCTCCCCTGGTAACCCCCCCCACATCAACTAAATGAGGATTAATCTTGTAGAACTTCCCCTCGATGCCAGGATTAGATAAAGTTAAAGGGCGCACATCCACCATGTAACGGGTTGTGTTCACTCTTACCATTGAAGGAATCGGCCCCCGCATAGGCTGATCCTCTCTTCCCCCCACACCGCTTAAAGCGTTCCAAGCTCCGTCAATTATGCCCTCCTTAGTGTTAATTGCGACTAATATTCCTTTTCCTCGATTGTTTTTATCAGCAATAAAAACCAGTATTTTAGGATGCTTGGTGTAAGGAATTTTAGACGTATAAACAACTGTTCTAGCTTGTTCTTGTGGATTAATACTGACAGGA
>JAAUYD010030758.1_pt1 | contig 20792 bp, 21 predicted proteins | sample 7278101 | NCBI WGS metagenome assembly JAAUYD01 (sample SAMN14350128, study PRJNA611818) | marine sediment metagenome | isolation source: surface marine sediment (0.6m) | place: French Polynesia: Moorea | collected 2018-08
CGGGTCTTATTTGCGGTTCGGGGCACGGCCTGCTGTATCCCTGCCTCAATGCGGTCGCGCTCCGCAATGAACCGCAGGACATCCGGGGTAAAATCATGGGGATTTTTACCGGTAGTATCGACTCCGGTTTTTTTTTAGGGTCAATCCTGTTTGGCTATATCGGTAACTGGTTTGGATACCCGATGCTGTTTCTCATTGCCGGTCTGATCCTTTTGCTGGGCTTTGGGGTATCTCGATTCCAGACGAAATCCGGTCAGGCATCCCACCACATTTCCGTTTGAATAGACGGATTGAGCATACTGGCTTAAAGGTGAATTCAAAAAATTTTGTGTATCGTGATTGGTAGATTTGAAGGCTGCATTTTGGCATTACACTGGATCAATGTTTTCGTATTCTCCGATTCAACAACAACACTGCAAGGCTAACCGCCAAATTGTATAGCTATTCAATGATTTCTCCTCGTGCACATTTCTCCAAATTTGATTGCTTTTGTAAGCCGGTTTTTCGCATGTCCTCCTATCCTATGATTCACAGACCAACCCTTGTCCAACGGCCGACCGCACTTTTATTGCGGATGATCATTTGGTTGCCTTCCACGGTATAAGTCTCTTCGATCGTGTATGGATTTCCAGGTGCCCGGTATTGCTTCGCCGTTCCGGTGTAGGTACATTTCGTACCTTGTTTCCACTCAACGCGATTGAGCACTTCACCGACAGTAAATCCTCGTTGGTCTAACACGGGGATGGATTTAATTAGCCTACCTAAAAACCTATTGCCATCCCGATAGAACTCCACCACTACCCCACGGGGATGACGCCAGCGTCCGACAATGTCACTACAGGGCTGAGTTGGCTCGGCACCTTGCTCACAGGCTTCTATCTGATTCCTGCGGTCATTAAGGCACTGCTGGCAGACTGGATCGGTCGATACGTTGTTGAGCACGATGGTTCCGGCACATGAAGGGCAGTATCTGTCCCGACAATGTTCCCAATCACTAATTGGTGGATTCACGCAATCTTGTCTTAAAATGTTGACTAGTTGATCTGATATGGTCTGAAAAACGGAAACATTGGAATTTAGTAGATTAAAAGATATAGCCCTATCTGTAGTACGCCGGATAATACCCTGAATCTGGGCCGGCTTTATTTGTGAGCATCGCACTTCAAAAGATAGCCTTTTTTGAATAGCTTGATAAGCATCCAAAACCCTATCAGAACGCCGAAGATGCTCAATCGCCCGGTTCATCTGGGTCAGAGCCCGCTGACGTTGCAACTGAGCTTCCTTCCATTGCTGTTGCGCCAGAGCTCGTTGTTCATTTTCGAGGGATTCCTGGGCCTGTCGAAAGGACTGGACAGAATAAGCGAGGTCAAAACCCAGTTTAAAGTATAGGGTAGCGCAGGTAGTCGGATACCTTAGTGTTTCCTGACCGTATGCTTGGATTGATAGCTCATTGGACCAATGGCCATAGGTGTTATTGATCTCACCCCAAACGTGTCCTCTTTTTCTGTGGTGATCGTTTTGGGATTGCAGTTGCCGTATCTGGTTTTGCAACCAAAGTTGCTTTTGCCGCCAGTTTGGCCAGGCCTTAACCTGGGGCGAACAGGCTATATTAGACTCCTGAGCGAGATTCCCAGCATTGGTAAGGTTTTGGTAGATGGGCGGATCAAATTGGGAAGGTCGCCAACGGATTCTAGTGTACTCCAGTAGGGCAGCAGCCCAGCCAAGCTCACGCCCGGTGGAATAAATCAGGGCACAACAATCCCATCTCGGAACCCTCTGTTGAGCAGGGGCCGGTGTTGGAAAAGTTAGACATATCAAAATAAATGCAGCAAAAATCGCGGTAGTCCATCTCATGGTTGTACTCCCTTCAAATTCGGGTGAAAAGCCGATATATTGCCTTAGGAGAGATATAATAGTAAGTATCCAACGGCAATAGGAATAGCACCAATTAAAAAGAAATATAGAGTGCTTTTACCGCTGGATTGCAAATTTTTTATTTCCCTCATTTCTTGTTGGTGAGAAGTTCTCCCTGAACTCCATCTGTCTGACATCGTACCACGCTTCGAACCAAATTCAATCGCTACACCTATAACCAATGATCCGAACCCACAATACAGAAGTATGCTGCCATATTTTCTTATGGAAATTTCTTCGAGAAAAAAAACGATAATCGCAGCAGCAAGAAAAATGAGAACTTCAATGATTGCGATCCGTTTGATGTTTTTCACTTTCCTCAAAATCGATACCGTCAAATCCGAGCTGAACGATTTTTTTGAATGATTGTTTCAAATATTGGATAGATCCGTCATCGCCTAAACAAAGTCTGTCAAAGTCATTGACATATTTGCTGCCTTCCGGCAGCTTCATGCGTTTGTCTTTACAGATACTCGGGTACCCACCGTTGTAGCTGTTTAATCCGACGTATGCGAAAAAAGAAACACCCAGTTTGTGTCCGTATGCTATCAACTTGCTTAAGAATTCCTCCGATAGATTCGGGTGTAGATATTCGACGGTGATCCAGTTTTTGCTTTCTTTGTTCCATACCTTCATTCTGTAATTTTTCAGAACCGTTTCGGGATACTCGTCAAACTCGAACGGCCAGTAGCCATACATTTTAGTTCCTTTTCCCGCTATAAGACCTTGCCGTCCGGGCCGATAACGCCTTTCACCAAAATAAAACAACCATAGGGTCTTCTCTCCGAAGTCGATACCACTGCATACGCCTGCTTTGCGCGTTCGTAAAAAGCATGTCGTTCTACCGAACCCATCGGCCAGCTTCGATTTGAAAAATTATCAACACTTTTTTTCAAATCATTGTGAACCTCCAATACTTCATCGGGTTTGTCGACGACTTCCATACGCAAAACAGGGAAGTCAACAAAACTATCTAGTGGAAATACAGAAAGGATCGCATCCGCTGCTTCGGGTATTGTGTTCCCATCCAGACGGATTAGATTGCCGTGGGTTGTCTGGGCGGCAATGGAATCAGATGGGAAATTACAATCAGCCAGAACCAGCTCGTCACCATGGCCCATTGCGCGTAAAACATACAAGAGTTCCGGAGTTAATAATGGATTTAGATTCTTTAACATAGGGCCCCCTTTAAGTTAGGATTAAATATTATTAAAGCTTGTCATTAATTTTCATACAAGCGGTCGCGCTGGTCAAAAAAAGGCCACTCTGATCGTAGCACAAACTTAGTAGTCTTGAATCGTTTTATTTTTGAACTTGTGGGAGCGGCTTCCACAGGCAATTGCACCATTTTTGTGTAATTTTACAGGAGATTCAAGTAATACGTTGTTAAAATGACCTTTTTCAACGATAGGCTTTTGCTAAAATCATTTGAATTGCTTTTTCCAGTGCACGATTGAAGTCTTCATGACGAGTGAGCATTAAAAAATGATCCGCCCCTTTTAGAACTATAGCATCAAAAGAATACATATGGCGCCGATTTGCCTCATAGTTGATTGGCCATAAATCTCCGTTCACGGTTACGACAGGAATGCGGATTTCGTCAAATATTTTGGCCGCTTCCCCTGTAAGGTACTGGGTCATCATGCCTGTCATCGCGCTCAATGCCACAGTCGATGGGGCTGCCGAAATATCCGATAAAATCCATTCGCGAAGACGGGAATTGGTTCGGGGTGATATCATCTCTGCTGCAAACTGGCGGCTTCCGGTACGAAAATCCCTCTTCAACGGAGCCATCAGCTTTGTCAACTCCTCGGTCGTTAGCTGATATTCGATATTTTCAAGTGTATCTATCCCGATTAGGCCTATCACACGGCTGGGCATAAGCCGGGCGGCTTCTGCGATCACTGCACCGCCCATGGAGTGCCCTATCAGAATGACCCTTTTACTGCCGGCTGCTTCCGTCACCGCTTGTACATCCTCCCCGAAAGCCAGCATAGTGTACTGGGAACGTGTCATGCCTGAATGGCCGTGTCCTGCGAGGTCGAGGGTTAGAACGCGATGATTTTTAGTAAAATGAGGCAGCTGGGCTTGCCAATAGCGCGAATCACAGCTCCAACCGTGTATAAATACAAGTGTTGGGTCCCCAAGACCGTGAATTTCGTAAGAAATCAAGGTCCCATCTTTGGAAGAAACGACGCCCGGCCACTCTGCCTGTGCTTGAGACGCTCCAAAAATAAAAAGCAGGACCAATAGGCAGGCTGTCAGACTTGACAGATGTATTGGAACAGATTCAGAGTCATTTTTTTGCCGAATTCCAACTGTCTTTATTGTGGTCATCATTAACTTTATTCCTTCTTTAATTTTTTTCTAGGCGAAGACGATAATGTTTGCCAACATCACCAATCTGCCAAAATGGAGATAATTTCAAAGATGACTCGAACGATGCAACTAATGAGATTAGCATCCCAGAAAAAAGAGTCCTATTTTTTTTAGCCATAAATACATCTTCTTTATTCAATATATTTTCTTTCAAAAAGAAAAATGATGATATAGCGGTTGTCATCAATTTGATTCGTTTTATACCGTTATGCAGTTTCATTTTCAAATGGTAGCAGCCAAGACCAAACGGAACGTATTTATGACAACCGGTATATAAGGTTATTTCAAACTGCCATAGTACCTGTAGTGACCGGTAATTGGATAATCAAATAGGATGTCTTCGACCACGGGGCCCGCTCCTATATTGTGAACGATAAGTGGTTTGCTCTCATTTCTAGATCGTGATTCAATGACTATACCGATATGGGGTAAATTGCCCGGGAGCATCCAGCTGACGATATCGCCTGACACATAGTCTTCCTGACTATTAGTGACGGGTAGTACGATCCCTTTTCTTCTAAACAATGTTTGCAAATTGGGGACCCGCCGGTGGTCTATATTGGTGTCCGGCTTAGACAGTCCCCACAACTTATGTGTGTGTCTCATTGGGGTATTTTTACATTATCATCCTCATAAATGCCTTCTTCGGCGGATGTGTGACATGCAATACAGTTTGATAATGAACCAATGGACTCACGGTGAAGCACTTCAGGATTTAGTTCGCGATGTTTTTTATGGATATATGGGATATCGGTAATCCTCATAGGTTCCTGGTTCCCCAGACTCCGGATAATTTTAACGGCTGGTTTTGCCAAGGAATTTTCTGCTCCATTCGATTTCAAATAATCTGAAATACTTTTTTTTGAATCGGGATCAATCTCAATTTCTTCTCCGAAATGATCATCAAGCTGATTCAAGATTTTCATCCAGGATTGGGAAGGCAGCAACTCCGGTTGATACAGAAAATGGCACTCACCGCATGCCGCTTCATAGATTGGGTTTTTCACGGAATTAAAATAACTATTATCATGGTCCTTACCACGGTGTCTTTTTCGATTTCTTTTACGCTGCCGGTCATGGTGATCATCGTCATCATCATCGCTATCGTCCGAGTCATGGATTCTATAGTATCCATTTTCTTTGAGGTCATCGTCGTCTGCTAAAGAATTATACCAGCTTGGGTTAAAAACGAGCGTAAAAACTGCAAAAAACAATAGCGCTTTGATTATCTGTATCATTTGAGACGCTCTCCCTGAAAAGTGGTTTTAGAAATACTTAATTTCTCAAGGGGCAAAGGATATTTCCGCCGTACCCAACGCACCGAAGTCGGCAACTATGTGGTCTTCTGGCTCTGCAAGATAGACATCCGTGCAAACCCCCGTGCTGACCAGATCGCCTGCCTTTAATGCCTTGCCCTGATCACACAAGGTATTTGCCAGCCAAACCAAAGAGTTCAAAGGGTGGCCCAAAACTGCAGCGCCTGAGCCACTGAGCTTTTCAACGCCATTGACCCTGAGGCGGACTTCGTGGGCGGCAAGGTCGATGTGGCGCCATGCCTCGATGGCCTCGCCCTGAACCCAACCGCTGTTGCACCCATTATCCGCGATGAGGGAAGGAAGAGACACCTCTGTCCAGACAACATAGCGGGTGTCCACAATTTCGATGGATGGTAAAAGTGCCGCCACCGCTTTGGCCACCGACTCCCTATCGTAGGGGGCGCCATCTGCGGGAAGATCTTCGGCCAGTTGAAACGAAAACTCTGCTTCGATGAGCCGCATGGAAAAATCTTGAGCGTTGACCTTGGCCGGGCTTTGGTAAACGAAAGATGAAAGAAGTCTTCCGTAAAAGGGAATGTCGGTGCCGAGAAGCTTTTGGGCAAGCTTGTTGGTGCAGGCCACTTTGTATCCGACCGCATGGCCTCCGGATTTTTCAAGCAGTCTGTCCACCACCTCTCCCTGTACTGCATATCCCGCCGCAAGATTCTGCGGTCTGAAATTTTCAGGTATTTCCGGTTCCTGTCGAAGCGCGAAGCGGAGTTCCGCGACAAATTCTGCGGCTTGCGAAATCTTGTCCATATGCTCTCCTTATTCTCAACAAAGTAAATGTGTGCCGGGAAAGGTCCGACTGGTCGATGGTGCTGCTCAGTCAAAATAGCCGGCCTGGATCGCCTTTCCGATCATGTTCAGAATCAAATTGCCTGCTGTAATCGCAGTTATCTGGTTGACATCATGTTTGGGCGCTATCTCAACGATGTCCATTCCGACTACCCGTCCTTTAGCAACCAGGCCGTGGATTAGTTTGCGGGCCTGGGGGTAGGTAACGCCACCCGGCGCTGGACCTGCGACGGCAGGCATTACCGCAGGATCGAAACCGTCGGCATCAATGGTCAGGTAGTACTTCCCACCATCGGGTATCTGTTCAAGGACACTGTCCATGCCGCTGTCCTGAAGCTCTAAATCCGTGAGGAGGTGGGCCCCATAGGCCTTGGCAGCCTCGACTTCTTCTCTCCGGGCACTGCCCTGGCACCGCAACCCAATCTGGAAGATCTCCCCGATATGGTCCATTTCCGATGCTCGCCGGATTGGGCTGGAGTACCCCTGGCGCACACCATATTTTGTGTCAACCCAGTCAAGGTGAGCATCAATCTGTATTAAGGTAACCGGTCCCCAGCCTGCAATGGCGCGCAGCACCGGAATCGTTACGCCGTGATCCCCGCCCAGGACAATCGGAAATGCATCGGCCCTTCGAATCTGGCGGACGGCTTCTTCAGCACGGTGGTAATGTCCATCCAGATCCCGCGCATCTCCCGGCACATCTCCGCAGTCGACGATGCGAATCGGCTTTCCGTCACGTAAAGTGCTGCCAAGATCAAAGTCCCATCGATCCAATCCCCTACTGATGCGCCGCGATGCTCTCCGGATAGCGGTCGGTGCGTTGGTCTGGTCGTTGGTAACCTCGTCGATATTGTAGGGATCACCGTAAGGAATACCTAAAATGGCGATATCGGCCTCCAGGTGTTCAAGGTCGAGCGCCAGGTCGATATCCATGAAGGTCTGGCGGACCTGTCGCGGTGCAACAGTCAGGCCCGTCTGTGTGCCTCTTCGTTCGGTTTTGTTTGTATTCGTCATGGTCAAATCTTCATTCCTTACAACATGAACAGCTCATTCAATGGTGTAAATTTTCACCGTTCATCGATGAACTTTCCATTTATGCATGCGTATCAGATTCAATTATTCGGGGCTGTCCAATTCCAAGGATAGCCCAACTTTGTTGACAAGATCTGCCAGGTCCTTATGCTTCCAACGTTCTATATAGTGAATAAATTAGTATTTCATTTATGTCGCTAATACAACACTGATTTTAAATCAAGGATAATTTGAGGATTTTAGGGAAGCGGCAATATTCACATGCCGAAAAAGAACTTCTGATATTGAAACTGATTTTATGAATCCCTCAGATTATGGTTTTCAGCTATGGGCAATGCCCCTATGTTTTCATAAATCAGCGACAACCAGCAAAGTTGATGGTATGGGGATGGTCCCTAAAAGGGACAGGGGACACATGAGGTTGGCCGTTGATTCTTAATTCATAAACCGCCGGCATCGATAACATTTGCACTTTCAAGAATAACCTAGCGGATACGGTAGAAGCATTTAAACTCTCACCGGTAAGTTGGTGGGTTATGAATTGAGCCAGAAAAGCCTATAATTGCATGGCTATTCGTTGTTATCATCTCGTCCCGATATTCCTCCACTTGGTCAACTCCGATACAACTTGTTACATACTGTTACACCACAGAAAAGCATTCCGATCAAAAGATGGTTAATATCCATATCAACGGCTAGAACAGGTATTCATCCAATTACATAAAATTAAAACAAAGGAGGCATCATGGTAAAAAAAGGACTCACCATTTTGTTGATTGGTATGCTGGTCTCAGGTGTTGGACTGTTTTCCGGCTGTCGGCGTCATTCCCACAGCCATAAGGCGGAATTCATGGTGGATTACATCAGTGAAACGTTAGATTTGAACGAGAGTCAGCAGGAGCAATTGGACGAGATTAAAGACGAGCTACTGACCAAGGCCCAGGATATGCATGCCGACAAAGCATCCATGCATGAAGAGCTAGTTGTCCAACTGCGAAGTGAAGAAATTGACCAGGTGCGGGTCAAGGGCCTCATTGCCGAACACAGAGCAAAGATGGATGAAATTGTCGATCTGGTTGTCACCCGCCTGTCGGAGTTTCACAAAACCCTGACACCGGAGCAGAAAGAAAAGTTGGTTGCCAAAATTGAAACTTTCAAAAAGTGGCATCACCGTGGAATGGAATAAAAAAGTGTTCCGAATTGCGGGATTAGGGTTGCGGTAAGGGGTATGGAAACAATAAAAGAATATGGAAATCGGAACGCGGAATTCGGAAAAAGGAAAACCAAGAGGCCAGATAACAAGCGTGCTAAAAAATCAGTTTTTTAAACCCGTTGCACTCTGTACGATGCCCTTTACCCTGGGTTTTACCATTCCGAGTTCCGCCGTTCCACCCCCAAATTCCAATGTAGGATTTCTGTCTTCTTTCATCGGACCTCTGAACTCTGGATGCTGTCAAAGGTGACACCGTAACTGCGAATGATTATCATTTTGTCATATTCAGTTTCAAAACAGGAGGTCTTTTGATATGACAAGAAGACAATTCATTCGAAATTTTATGATCACCCTTAACAGTATGGCGATGCTGAGCCTCATGCCGATAACACCGATTGCATCAGCTTTAGCTGATACCGATAAAAATGCCTCCCACTATAAACCGTTAAACGGTCGCAGTCTGCGAGGTATTGCCAAAGACAAAATGCATCACAATTCCGGCGGCTTTGTAAACCCGCTGGGATTGAATCGGGAAGGCCGCTTCTTGGAAGTCATGAAATGGAAGCTTTTCAGTAACAACGAGTTCAAAAAGTACTTTGACGAGGAGCCAGTGATTCCCATTTCCATCGATTGGGAGCCGGTGCGGCAAAATCAGGACTGTTCGATAACCTTTGTCAAACACGCCAGCGTGATGATCAAAGCTGAAGACCGCTATATTCTGGTAGATCCCGTTTTCTCTGATATTTTCTGGTTTATCAAAGATTTTACACCGCTGGAATTTGATCTGCAAACCATGCCGGAACCCCAGCATGTCCTCATCACCCATGGGCACTATGACCATCTTGACAAGACGTCCCTGGCAATGTTGAAAAAAAGTACCCATGTTATTTCCCCCCTGGGTTACAATGAAATCTTTCGCGATCTGGCCATGAACAACCGGACGAAGCTGGATTGGTTTGAATCCTACACTGATAGAAAGTTTAACATCACCTTATTACCATGTAATCACTGGACGATGCGCAACCCCCTGAGGGGGCCCAACCGGTCCTTGTGGGGTTCCTACCTGATTCGAACCGCTGGTGGGCGCACCATTTATATTTCCGGCGACACCGCCTATTTTGATGGGTACGAACAAATCGGCCGGGAATTTGATATCGATCTTGCTATCTTCAACGTGGGCGCCTACGAACCCCGTTGGTTTATGGCACCCAGTCATATGAACCCGAGCGAAACAGTTCAGGCCTTTAAAGAGTTGAGAGCCCGAAAACTGTTGATCGTTCACTGGGGAACTTTTCGACTGGGTAACGAGCCGGTGCATTTCCCACCGATTCAGGTCAGAGAGGAGCTCAAAAAGGAAGGGCTCTTGGACCGGTGGGTTGATCTCAGGCATGGTGAGACTTTGTTTATTTAGAGTAAAGTATGGAATCAACCATTCTCATCATAGACGATGATGAAAAGCTGAATCGGCTTCTCACGGATTTTCTGACCGATTTTGGTTTTAAAACACTGACATCCACTCACCCCCAAGACGGCCTCAAAAAACTGAAGCATAAATCTCCCGATTTGGTGATATTAGATGTTATGCTGCCCGGTATGGACGGATTCGAGGTGTGCAAAACGATTCGACAGCAATCGCAGGTGCCGATTATTATGCTTACGGCCAGAGGAGAGTTGATGGATAAGGTTGTCGGACTGGAATTGGGTGCCGATGACTATATGCCCAAACCCTTTGAACCGCGGGAATTGGTGGCCAGAATTAACTCTGTTTTGAGGCGCACCAAAAAAATCGACAAATCCCGGCCACAGTCTTTCGACCGTCTCGAAATCGATTTTACCAGACACATCGGTAAGCTCGATGGCGATGTTTTAGATTTAACGACCAATGAATTCGCCGCCCTGGCATTGCTCGCCGGAAACCCGGGTAAAGTATTTAACCGTGATGAGATATTGCAGGAGTTGCGGGGAATCGACTGTGATGCCTTTAACCGGTCTGTTGATATCACCATGAGCCGTTTGCGCCAAAAATTAAAAGATGATCCGAAATCTCCCGAGTTTATTAAAACCGTTTGGGGTACCGGGTATGTTTTCATCGGAGAACCAACTGAATCCGAGCAGCCATAATTCCGATATTAAACTAATTTAATATGCGAAAAAGCCGGTTTAAGAGAATTTTTAGTTCGGTATTTACCAAACTACTGGTGGTTATTATTCTAACCGGTATTTGTGTGAACCTCATCGTCGGCGGCTTCTTCTGGCACTATCGCAGTGCCGCCGGCCGGCCGCTTCATAAAAATATATTGCAGTACTTGAACTACATCATTGCGGATTTGGGGGATCCACCGCAACTCGAACGTGCCAAGACCGTCGGCCGACAGGCTTCTCTTCAAATTTATTATGAAAGTGCGGATACTAGCTGGTCGACCGCAGAAAACGTATCCGATGTCCACAATGCCCATTGGCGGAATTGGAGCGACAAGCCACTGATTCGTCTGGGGCGATACCACGGGCATCATTTTGTTGAACTTTCCCATGCATCGGGTCGATTTGTCTTCGGGATGGACAAAAGCATAGAGCTGGATCCCGAGCGACGCCGCATGGTTGCCATCCTGTTAACCCTCTTGACCTTGATTTTAAGCGGCGCATTTTTTGCAATCCGGTGGATTTTAAGACCCGTCAGATGGCTACAGGAAGGCGTACAAGAAGTCGGACGCGGTAATTTGAAGCACCGCGTCCCGGTGAAAAGATCGGATGAGCTGCGGGAGCTTGCCGCAGCCTTCAATGACATGACCGATCGCATTCGGGATATGCTTCATACCAAAGAACAGTTGATGCTGGACGTCAGCCACGAGCTGCGATCACCGATTACCCGCATGAAAGTCGCTCTGGAGTTTTTGGTGGAAGGCCAGGCCAAAGACAGTCTGAAAAGCGACATCGCCGAAATGGAGGCCATGATCAATGAGATCCTGGAAACCGCCCGCATGCATCATCTACATGGCAACCTCAAACGCCGTTTAACCAATCTGGCCGAACTTTTAAATGCGGTTTTGGCGGATTATATAAACCAGCCCCCAGGTATTGAAGCGGGAGAGTTTCCAGGCGAAATAGAGCTGAATGTGGATCCGGAGCAAGTTAAAACAGTCTTTCAAAATATTTTAACCAATGCTATCAAATTTTCAAATCCTGAAGACAAGACTGTCATGATTTCAATAACCAGACAATCGGACGCCATTGTAATACGGGTTCTCGATCACGGCATTGGGATCCCACCCGATGAACTTTCATTTATTTTTGAGCCGTTTTACCGGGTCGACAAATCCCGTTCAAAACGAACCGGTGGCTATGGGCTGGGCTTAAGTTTGTGCAAGACGATCATGGAGGCCCATGGCGGGCGAATCGAAGTGGACAGCAAGCCTGGTCAGGGGACGTGCGTCTCTTTGTTTTTTCCACAAAAAGGTTAAAAAAGGTTCAGAGCTTTAACGTTTGCACTCGAAGCTGCCCCAAATTCAGGGTACCTGACCTCAATTGGAAAAACATCTCGGGTGACCCTGATATCCACACATCCGTAGTTCTGAATTTGAATTGATGCTATCGCATTAATTGACAATTCCCTGCATTATTTCTATATTAGCCTAATATGATTTCCGGAAACCGTCAATTTCAGTGTGTGGGATTGTTTTGTCCTATCAATTTTTACCCAACCTTTTCCCCGCGCCGGAGGCTGACCCATGATTTCATCTTGCATAACATTATTCGAGACGGGGAAAATATTATGAGATCCAAGTATTTATGCCTTGTGCCGCTGGTCACCATGTTTTTGGCTGTTTGGGTTTCCAACATTGCCGATGCTTCCGAAGATATCAAGTGGTATTCTTATGAAGAGGGTAAAGTGCTGGCAAAAGTTGAGAAAAAAAAGGTGTTTTTGCATTTTTATGCGGATTGGTGCGTTTTTTGCGGAAAAATGAACAAAGAAACATTTCAAGACGCCAATGTGATATCGAAACTGAACGACACCTTCATTTCCATCCGGGTCAATACCGACAATGAGCTTGAGACCGCCTTAAAATATGGGGTCAGAGGACTTCCGGCAAACTGGTTTCTAACGGAAACGGGCCAGCCCATAGTCAATATTCCGGGATTTATCGCCCCCGATGCCATGCTGTCCCTGCTTGAGGAAATCAACGATGTCGGCGTTGAGAGATAGTCCCTTGAAATCAGATGTTTGATACTCTGATACGGGGTGTCAAAATTTGATACTGTCCCGCGTAATTGCGGGACAGTAAACCTTTGGCTGAGGCTCAGGGAGTAATCAGATTCATATCCGTGACCACACCGAAGTGACGGAATCTACCGTCTTTTACTGTTTGGACCTGAACTTCCTTGACGACCTCCCCGATGGCATTGAATCCTTTGATCTGGCCCGTGAGAGCATTGTAGTTTTTGGTGTCTGCGATGGCTTTGCGGATGGCCTTGCCCTCCGTAGTACCCGCACGTTTGATCGCATCACAAATAATCATGAAGGCATCATAGGCGGACGCGCCGACCATATCCGGCATAATCTTATAGCGGGTTTCATACTCTTTGAGAAAGGTTTGAACTTCGGGCCGGGAGTCATCGCGGTTTAAGTTTGTGACCAGGATGAACCCCTCGGCTGCATCTCCTGCGATTTCAAGTGTTTTGGGAGAATCTGCGCCCTCCTCGCCGAGAATTTGGGTCGTTATCCCCATTTCCCGGGCCTGTTTGATGATCGGCGCCGTCTGAAAATAATAACCGCTGGCAAAGATCAGATCCGGTGAGATTTCCTTGATTTTCGAAAGGTAGGGTTTAAAATCCTTTTCTTTAAAAGGATAGGTTTGGGCATAAACAATCTCAGCACCCTGAGCCCACTTGCTGATATACTCCTTAAACCCCACCGCCAGGGTCCGGCCAAAATCGTTGTCGCTGGTCAACAGGGCAATCCGTTTGGCTTTTAACAGCTGAACCGCCACATAACCGGCGGATTTTCCCTCCACCATGCCCAGAAAACCGTTGCGAAAACAAAAATTCCCTGCCTTGGTGATGTCTGGATGAACCGCATAAGCCGCAACAAATGGGATTTCTTCATCCTGGAAAATAGGTGCCGAGGCCCGGCTGGGAGTGCTGTAGGACCCGGCTACAACGCCCACCACCCGGTCCTGCTGAATCAGTTTGCGGGCCACGGCGACGGCTTCCTTGCCGTCGGCACGGTCGTCATAGGCAATCAGCTCGACTTTTTTGCCAAGAAGCCCACCGTCATTGTTGACCCTTTCCACCGCCAGTTTCACCGAATTATGGACACTGGCCCCATCAGCCGCGGCAAATCCAGTCAGAGGAGCCATCAGCCCGATTTTTACGGTATCTGCGCCGAGTGCATTCACAGCAGTCAATAATACGAGTCCTGCAACTAACAAGCGTCTGGTGGTTTTCATTTTTGACCTCCTTTCTGGTCCGATAAATGGTTTATACCGGTTGTCATATAAATATGTTCCGTTTGCCAGATTTGCTAAAAAAAGACAATGCGATGGGTAACAGTCTGAAATTTGCATCAACATGACAACCGCTATATTGTTTTTCATGGCTACATACGCAAAACGTATCAGATCCAATGCAGCTATGAAAAAGAACAACTACTATCCTGACAAACGCTCTAATTGTACTTTATTTTCTAATGTCCCAAATACACTTCCCTTACTTTAGGATCTTGAAGCAAATCTTTCGCACGTCCCTCATGAACGCTCTTGCCGGTTTCCAGGACATAGGCGCGGTGTGAAATTTCAAGGGATGCCATGGCATTTTGCTCGACCAGCAGAATGGTCAAACCTCGGTCCCGATTCAATTGTTCGAGAACCCCAAAGACCTCATTTACGAGTTTCGGCATGAGCCCCATTGAGACTTCATCCACCAAAAGCAGTTTCGGATTCGAAATCATTGCGCGGGCAATAGCCAACTGTTGCTGCTCTCCACCGGACAATGTGGCGGCTGGCTGATCCTTGCGCTCTTCCAAGATGGGAAATAAATCATATAGCCAACTGATTTGGCCGTCAATATTTATGATTTTGTGCAATCCGTAAGCACCGCTCATCAAATTTTCAAAAACCGTCAGACGAGGAAATACCCTGGACCGTTCGGGGACCAGCCGAATGCCGGACCTCGCTCGTTGATAGGTCGGCAGCGATGTCACTTCCTGGCCGACAAATTTTATTTTTCCCTTTTTCAGGGGAACCATTCCCATGATGCCGTTTAAAATGGATGTCTTGCCGGCGCCATTGGCCCCGATAATAGAAACCAGCTCTCCTTTCTCAAGGCTGAAATTGACCCCGCTGACCGCCCGAATGTCACCATAGGCGATATGAAGATTACGGGCATCAAGCAGCATCGTTTGTCCCCTTGCGGCCTAAATAAGCTTCAATCACCCGCTCGTTTTGTTGGATGTCCGCCGGTGAGCCCTCTGCTATTTTATGACCATGGTCCAGGACCACCAGACGATCGCACAGACCCATGGCCACACGCATGTTATGTTCGATCAGCAGCACTGTAATGCCGTCTTTGCGGATACTTCTGATCAGCGTTTCCAAATTTTCAATTTCTTCATGGCGCAAACCGGAAAACGATTCATCCAACAGAAGGAGCTTGGATCCGACAATCAATGCCCTGGCAATTTCCAGTCTGCGCAAATCTCCCAGCGGCATCAGGCCGGCTTTTCGATGCGCCAAATCTGCCAATCCCACCCGTTCCAGCATTTTTATTGCTTTTTGTTTTTCTGCAGCGGATTTCCAGGACCGCCAGATTTGCGAGAAACTGTAATATCTCGCGATGCCACGGGCCACGAGAACATTATCCAGTACGCTCAGGTTGGCAAAGGGTTTTACAATTTGAAACGTGCGTCCCACGCCCAATTTGGCAATGTGCTGCGGGGCTGTTCCGTCGGTTCGACGGCCCATGAATACTATTTCCCCGGAATTTGGCCCGTAAACGCCCGAGACCAAATTAAAGCAGACGGTTTTCCCGGCACCGTTTGGACCGATGAGCCCAAGAATTTCACCGGCCTTGACCCTAAAACTCACACGATCCAGTGCTTTCAGACCGCCAAAGTTTTTGGAGATTTCCTTGACCGCCAATAAGGTTTCAGTCATTTTATTTTATGCTTCGTCCAGTTGTTTATGCAGTGCCCGGGCAAACGTTCGCCGCGCTATACTTCCTTCCCCCAGCAGCCCACCGGGTTGAAATCGTATCATCAGAAGTAGGAGCAGCATATAAAAAAGGTAACGATAATCGACCAGGGGTCGAAACACTTCCGGCAGAGCCCCAAGAATCAAGGCCCCAAGCACAGGCCCCCATAGCGTCCCCATGCCGCCGAGAACCACCATGCTGAGAAACAGAACCGAGATCGGGAACGAAAAGTCCCCGGCGCTGATAAATCGGATGTAATGGGCGTATAGCGCGCCCCCCAAACCGGCAATGGCGGTCCCGATGACAAAAGCAAGTAACTTGAAACGGACCGGAGAAATGCCCATACTTGCAGCGGCGGATTCCTCCTCCCGCAGTGCAAAGCAGGCCAGCCCTCCCCAACTTCGGGTGAACCACCAGCAAAAGGTTATCACCAGACACAGGAAAAATAAACAAAGGTAAAAAAATCCAGGTCCTTTTAGTTTAACGCCAAAAAGCATGATGCGCGGGATTCCACCGATACCCAGTGCGCCACCGAAGAACGGGATGTATAGAAAAACGGCTTCTACAATGAAGTTAATCCCGATGGTTGTGATGGCCAGAAAGTCTTCTCTGACCCGCAGGCTGGGGAGTCCAAGCAGAAGGCCGATAACAGCGGTGATAACGATGACCAGCGGCAGCGCCGCCCAAAACGATAGCCCGGCTTTGGTTGCCAACAGCGCGGCGCTGTATGCACCGATACCAAAAAAAGCGGCATGGCCCAGAGAGATCTGCCCGGCAAAACCGACTATGACGTTCAGTCCGCAGACAACGATGGCGTAAATGGCAATAATGGTTGCGATGGTGATTACGTAGGCGTTCAAGATAGCCTCTTGTAAAACTTCATACAACAGTTTACTTTTCGATCAGGTTAATCGCTTTTCAGACCAACGGCGCATTAGCAACAACAATCTTTAGCGTGATCCCAACAGCCCTTCCGAGCGCCACATGAGAACGCCGATCATGGCGATAAATGCCAGCGCGTCTCTGGGAAGCGGGATGTCGGCATATCCAATCAGCAACGTTTCCGCCATGCCGAGCAGCAACGCAGCGATGACGGCGCCCGGAACCGATCCCAATCCACCGACTACGATAATGGCCAATGATTTGTAGGCCGGCACGGCTCCCATGGTCGGATACACCTGATTGTAATATATGCCGACCAGAATACCTGCAATCGCCGCAATTGACGACCCGATAACAAAAGTGATGCTGACGATCAGGTGGCTGTTGATTCCCATGGCGTCTGCAATTGAAATATCCTGGGACGCGGCCCGCATGGCAAGGCCCAGCTCGGTTTTAGCGGTAATGTACCAGAGAAGGATCAGAACCAGGGCGGTGACCCCATATACCGCAGTCAAGGTTGACGATATGGTGATATTGCCGATTTGAAATTGTGGAGTCGGGAGAACGGCCGGAAATGTCAATATATGCGGCCCGGCAATCAAACGGCACAATTCTTCGATGGCCAGCATGACGGCAATGCTGCCGATCAAGGGAACATAGGGCGGGTATTTCATCAGGGGATAGTATACAAACCGTTCAATGGCCACACCCAGGGTGGCGCAGAATGCCATACTACCGACCACCCCAACTGTCAGACTGCCGCTCAGTTTGAATAAGAATAGGCCTGCATAGGCGCCGGTCGTATAGATCCCGGCATGGGCAACATGAAGGATTCGCAATATCCCATAGACCAGAGCCAGTCCCAGGGTTATCAGAGCATAGATGGAGCCCATGGCGATGCCGTTTAGCAGTTGCTCGAAGAAAAGCTGCATGGGTACTAAATTTTAACGCTCGTCAAAATTTCTTTTTCCCTGGATGTTGCCCGCTGTTCCAGAGCATTTATTTCTCTGGTCAAATTATTGACCAGTTCGTCATCTTCGATGGACCCCAAATTGATTTTTACGTTGTAGAGTGCTGCCATGGCAGCGGTTCTAGCGTTCATGGCGGCCACGATCCCATCTGTGACGGCATTCTTGTTTCCGCTGGCAACGGCTCTGCCTGCCAGGTCTAACACCTCGACGGCCTGCTTGGCAACTTCCATGGGAACCTGCGCCGCGTGTTTAAATGCGCTTTGAATTGCCTGTTTGCGCGATTCTTTCTCGGAATCCGTCTCCTTAGGTAGTTTGAAGGCGGCCATCACTTCACTATAAGCCTGGGCATCTTGATCGATGGCTGCAGTCAGCTTTTCTCTCAAGGCCTTCGCATTTCTGGTAATATCATTCATCTCTTCTACAACACCTTCATAACCTTTTTTGCCGATCGTCAGATTGGCTACCATTTCAATGAGACCCGCTGCCAACGACGCATTCAGCGCGGCGACACTTCCGCCACCGGGAACTGCCGTGCCTTCGGCTGCTTTTGCCAGGTATTCCGTGATTTTTAAATTCGCTAGCAATATCTTACCCCTCCTTTTTCTTTGTCAAAAACCAAATTCCCCTTTTTGACGACCTTGCCGACAGTGCTGATGCCAATATGGTAGGGAATGAACTTATAAGACGGATACTCAAGCACTACCAGGTCTCCATATTTGCCGACGTCCAGGCTGCCGATGGTCTTGGCCCGATCGATCGCGGCGGCGGCGTTAATGGTCAACGCCGTCACGGCCTCTTCGGTGGTGATATCCATATAAAGTGTCGCCAGTGCGAAAATAAGCGGTATGGATTCGGTAAAACAACTGCCCGGATTAAAGTCGGTTGCCAGCGCCACCGCGCAGTTTGAATCTATCATGGATCGGCCCCCGGCATAGGGCTCTTTTAAACTGAAAGCGGTGGCCGGAAGCAGGTTGGCGACGACTCCGGCGGCGGCCATTTGGCGAATTCCTTCAGCGGAAGCCTGCAGAAGGTGATCGGCCGAGATGGCTTCGAGTTCGGCAGCCAGCTCGGCCCCTCCGGTGGGAACGATTTCATCGGCATGCAGCTTTATTCCCAAACCCAGATTCTTTGCACTGGTTAAAAGACGCCTGGACTGCGCGATCGAAAAGACATTTTGCTCACAGAAGATATCACAGAATTCGGCGAGCTCTCGTTCGACGACCTGCGGCAGGACGTCGCTGATGATAAACTCAATGAATTCATCTTCCTTGCCTTTGTACGCTTCAGGCACAGCATGGGCACCTAAAAACGTCGGTGCGATGTCGACATAGTGAATTTTGTCCAGATGGGCCATGACTTCGAGCTGCTTGATTTCCGTGTCACCGTCCAGTCCGTAACCGCTTTTGCCTTCAACAGTGGTGACGCCGAAGGAAAGCATCGAGTCGAGCCGCTTGATTCCCAGCTGGACCAATTCTTCCATAGCGGCCTTTCGGGTTGCTTGAACGGTGTTGAGGATCCCACCGCCACGGCTCATGATTTCCATATAGCTGTCGCCACGCAGACGCCAGGAAAATTCATCGGCGCGATAGCCGCCGAAAACAAAATGGGTGTGTGAATCGACAAATCCGGGCAATACCGCCCGGTTTGCAGCATCGATAATATCAAAACCGGATACATCGGTATTGTTCCGTTCGAGTTTCGCGAAGACATCTTGGGTCGTTCCGACGGCCTCTATCATTCCTTCTTTAATGACTACCGCTCCGTCGGGTATGATCTTCAGGTCAGACATCTGATCGCCCTTCTTGGCGGAAAAGCCGCTGCAGGTGACCAGCTCGGCAGCATTTTTGATGATTAAATTTCCGTTCATCGACTTTCCTTTTTTATTTTTTACCGCCCGCGGCGCTCGAGTCGCCGAGGACACAGAGTCTAAACAATTATTGCCGCGTTAGAAACAGTGTATTAATCACTAGGCGACCTGCACAGAAACAATAGGTTTTATATCCAGCGACGAGCATAGAGTATCGAGTCTACTCATAAATACGATACTCCAGCACCTGGCTCATGGAAAAATCTTCCACCCCCAGATAGTAGACGGCCGAGTCAATTAATGCCTCCATGGGCACCAGACCGATGATTTCACTGCCCACCACGTTTACGCCATAGCGGCGGGCCTCAATTTTAATCAACTCGACCACCCGGTAAAGGGCCGTCCTGGTGTAGTCGGTCATGTTCATCGAAACCTGGACAATGCCCCTGTCCTTTAGTTCGATACCGATGCCCTTGCAATATCGCAGTCCTCCGCTGATGTGCCTGACTTTCTTTGCAATTTGGTCGGCGATATCCAGCCGGTCGGTATCCAGGTTTACATTAAACGCCACCAGGGGCATGCGTGCTCCCATGGCCGTGACACCGGCGCTGGGGTGAACCTGGGCCGGACCGAAATCGGGAGTCCAATCCGGCTGCTTGAGCTTTTCTGCCATGGCCTCGTACTGTCCCTTTCGGACGGAGGCCAGATTCTGCCGCTCTGGTCGGGTAGCCGATTGCTCATATAAAAAAATCGGCAAACTATATGCATCAGCGGCGAGTTTGGCCGTTGCTTTGGAAATTTCGACGGCTTCATCTACGCTGACATTTTTTACTGGAATAAAGGGCACCACATCAATGGCCCCCATCCTGGGGTGCTGGCCCTCGTGGGTGCGCATGTCGATGAGTTCAACGGCTACTCCCATGGATTCAACGACAGCGTTTTTTAACGCCTCTGGTTCACCCACCACGGTAACTACCGAGCGATTGTGATCTTCGTCATTCTGGTAATCCAACAGCTTTACACCGTCTTTTCCCCGAAACGGTTCAACAATTTTCTCGATTTTTTTCAGATCACGTCCCTCACTGTAATTGGGGACACATTCTAAGATTTTTTTCATACCTGCCATTGCATTACTCCTTTATCGGTTTCACCAGTTTTCCGGTGCGCCGGTCTGCGCGGTAAATAATTGCGATTGACCGGCAAACGAATTAACGGGCAAACTGGCTAAACTTCAATCATTCGTTTTTCAAAGGCTTGTGATACCAAATCCTCGACCATCTTCTCATCGTTCTGAA
>JAAUYD010034950.1_pt1 | contig 20791 bp, 23 predicted proteins | sample 7278101 | NCBI WGS metagenome assembly JAAUYD01 (sample SAMN14350128, study PRJNA611818) | marine sediment metagenome | isolation source: surface marine sediment (0.6m) | place: French Polynesia: Moorea | collected 2018-08
AAGAACGGCAGCACGGTTGCCTTGCCGAGTCGGGCCAGGGTCGACGTCGCCGTCGTGTGCATAGAAGGGACGCCGAAGAAGTCGATGACCTCAGATCCCTTGCGGTCGTAACTCTGGTCCGGTGCGTACCAGACCGGCCTGCCTTGCTTCAGACTCCTTACCATCGACTTGATGTCTCTCTTTTCTATCGTATTCGCCGCTGCCTTCTCACGTCCCGTGCGCAGAATCTCGGTGATGAAAGGGCTGCGGTTACGTCGATAGACGGCGTCAAACTCCCCGCACTCGAGTGCCAGCACACGACCGCTGATCTCGAGCGTCGTAAAGTGAGCGGACAACAGGATTACGCCCTGGCCGGACTCCGTCGCTCGTGACAGGTGTTCCTTACCTTTGAGCCGGGCGATCTTTTGATGGTGAGCATCGCTTGCGAATCGCGCGAGCCCCATTTCGATCAGCGACATGCCCAGCGCTTCGAAATGCTCAAGGGCAAGCTTGTCTCGCTCGCTGTCCGACAGGTCCGGAAAGCACAGCTCGATGTTTCTTCTTACGATCGCTCGCCGACTGCCCGCTGCCCGGTGCGCCAGCCGCCCGATGCCGCGCCCGATGCCGAGCGCGACCCCGTGAGGCAGCAGGCAGACCAGTCGCAGCACGCCGAGGCCAAACCAGACGGGCCAGGTCGAGGGCGCGATAAAGCTGCGCAGAGGTCGGCGTGATTCAGGCATGCGCCGGAAGCTTATGAACCTCTCGGCCCGGTGTAAAGCGAGATGGGAACAACCGTGGCCCGTCACAGTCGAAGCTCGTTGCCGTTGTCGGCAAAGCTTTATAGCATGCCGTCATCCTTTCGACTTGAACCTTCGGTGACTGAACTGTCCAGATTCCTGTTTGCGCTCATCGCGCTCCTGTTCATCATGCATCCCGCGCGAGCGGAGGATTTCCCGCAGCCGCCCGAACTCAAACCGGATGTCGATTTCTGGGTGTCGATATTCACGCGCTACAGCACCGGCGAGGGCGTATTGCACGACAGCCGGAACTTGAGCGTCGTGTACGAGCGTATCGATGTGCCGCCGAAGGCCAGCCGCCGCGAAAGGAATCGAATCGTCGGCCAACGGAGAAAAGCCATCTCCGCCGTGCTCGAACGGCTTGCGTCCGGCAAGCGCGACAACCTGAGTGCGGAGGAGGCGAGGATACTCGGCCTCTGGCCCGACAACGTATCGAATGCCACGCTCCGGGCGGCGAAGGGCCAGATCCGTTTCCAGCTCGGCTTGTCGGACCGGTTCAGAGAGGGGCTGGAGCGATCGGGCCGCTGGCGCTCGTTCGTTCAATCGGAAATGTCGTCGCGTGGCGTGCCGATCGATCTCGTCGCGCTGCCGCATGTCGAGTCCTCATACAATCCCGATGCGAGGTCACATGTCGGGGCGTCCGGGATCTGGCAGTTTACTCGCAGCACCGGGCGTCGTTTCATGCGAGTCGATCACGTCGTCGATGAGCGCAACGATCCTTTCTCAGCCACCAGCGCCGCCGCCGAATTGCTGTCTTACAACTATTCGATCACCGGCAACTGGCCGATGGCCATCACCGCCTACAACCACGGGCTGGCAGGCGTACGGCGGGCAATGCGCAAGTTCGGTGACACGGCTTACGTCGACATCCTGCGCAATTACAAGGGTCGTACCTTTGGCTTCGCGTCGAGAAACTTCTACGTCGCTTTCCTTGCGGCGCGAGAGGCGGACCGCAACGCAGACAAATACTTCCCCGGGTTCAAGTACGAAGACCCCGTTGCGTACTCGACGACGAAACTGTCCGGCTACCTGCCCGTCGCGAAGTTGTCATCGGCGACCGGCATCAGTGAGAGGCGCCTCGCGAGGTACAACCCGTCGTGGCAGCCGACGATCTGGCAGGGCAGCAAGCACATCCCAAAAGGGCAGACGGTGCGTTTGCCGTCTGCGTCCCTCAATTCGTCGTTGGATGAGTTGTTGTCGTCGGCCGGCGATGGCATCTGGGCAGATGAGCAATTGCCGGACATGTTCCATCGCGTCGCCCGCGGCGACACGCTGTCGGAGATTGCGGAGACGTACAAGACTCGCGTATCGACGCTCGTCGCCCTGAATGGGCTGGGCAGTCGGCACCGAATTCGCATTGGTCAGCAGATTCGCCTGCCTGCCGCCGGACCCGCGCCGGCTGTCGTCGCCGCCGAGGCTCTGCCCGCGCCCGTGCCTGAGGTCGATGCCGAGGCTGCCGCCGTCGAGAGTGTCGAGGTCGCCGATGTCAGCGAGCCAGAGCCGACCGTGATGAGCGGTGAGACGGTCGAAGCTGTCGCCGCGACGAGCGCAGCAGCGTCAACTCAGACGGAGCTGCTCTCAGATCCGAGCGACTACACGGTCGCGGAAGACTCAACGATTGAGGTCCATCCGCAAGAGACATTGGGCCACTACGCCGACTGGCTGGGGATTCGCACGCAACGCTTGCGCGACCTAAACGGTATGGCTTTTCGCACGCCGGTAGAGGTCGGCAAGCGGATTCGCCTGCGATTTGACGATGTCGACCGAAAGACCTTCGAGAGCCGCCGAATCGCCTACCACCGGCAACTGCAGGACGCATTCTTCCGCGAGCACATGATCACCGGCGTCGCAGAGCACACGATACGCCGCGGCGAGTCTGTCTGGGTGCTATCGCTGCGAGACTACGACGTGCCCATCTGGTTGTTCCGGCAATACAACCCGGGGCTGGACCCCAAACGCGTGCAGCCTGGCACGAGAATTCGTTTCCCGGTATTCGCCAAGCAAAGCTGATGCCAATGACCCGGCAAGGGCTCGTTCGGCTGCTGCCACTGCTGCTCGGCGTCATCATCATCGGCGCCTGGTTTGCTGACGTGCAGCAAAACGGCCCCTACGTTATAAGAAACTTGCTGCCGCCCGCGTTCGTCGTTGTCCTCGCCGCGTGGGTTCTCATAAAGTCGGGTGGCACCTGGCGCATTACAGACTGGCGTTTGCCCCTGGCGACAGTCGGCTACGCGATACCTGCGATTGGCTTGTCGACCTACCTGCATTACGCGTTTGCGGTCAACCTCGACGGGCTGTTCACCGATGCTACGCAGCCGGGCGAGTTGTTCCGGTTCCTGCCCGTCTACACGATAGTGGCCGGCCTGATCGGCTTCGCGATCGGCTGGATTATTGGCAGAAACGTGTGAGCCGTCACAAAGACGGGTTGCTTTTGCCGCATCGCAGGCTTCAAGAGCCGCGAGGTTTTGATATTCTTCGCCTGTGAAGCTTCGATACTGCATCGCTGGTCTGCTCGCTCTCATTCTGTCCGCCCCGACCGCGGCGACAGGCGGGTTTCCCGTTGCGGACTTTGTCCTGGTCGAAAAGGCCGAGAGAAAGCTCCATCTGATGAGAAACGGCGAAGTCTTCAGAACGTTTCCCATCGCGCTCGGCATTCGACCTACGGGCCACAAACAGTCCGAGGGTGATTTTCGAACGCCGGAGGGCCGCTACACGCTGGACATGCGGAACCCGGACAGCGAGTTTTTCCTCTCGATTCGTGTCTCCTACCCCGACGCCAATGACCGTCGTGCGGCGGCACGGCTGGGCGTCGACCCGGGCGGCCAGATCATGATCCACGGCCAGCCCAATATCCCGACCAAGTCCGAGGCGTACTACCGCACGCAGGACTGGACGAACGGCTGCATCGCGGTCTCGAATTCAGACATGATCGATATCTGGCTGATGACCGGCGAGAATACGCCCATCGAAATCACGCCCTGATCTCGTGCTGCACCCGAGAGATATGCACTTCGTCGATGCCGAGGTATGGCCTGAGGGCAGCCTCGAGGTCCTGTCGCAGCTGGAGGTCGACCAACTCCGCAGCAGCGGTCAAAGCGGGCTGTATCCGCTGCTTCGCCGATGCATGCTTGCGGTACTGAACTCCGGCAGCGAGAGTGACGACACACGCGAAGTGCTGGAGAAATTCAAGGATTTCGAGGTCGGCTTCATACAGCATGACCGCGGCTTGAAGGTGTCGCTCAAATCGGCGCCGTCGATCGCATTCGTCGACGGCAACATGATCCGCGGAACTCGGGAGCTGCTGTTCTCGGTACTCCGGGACATCGTATTCACGCGCAACGAGATCATCGAGGATCCGCGATTCGATCTTACGGACTCGTTGAGCATCACTAACGCTGTATTCCACATACTCAGGAATGCGCGCATGCTGACCGGCCCCGTCGACACGAACCTGGTCGTCTGCTGGGGCGGTCACGCCATTGCCCGCGGAGAGTATGACTACACCAAACTCGTCGGCTACGAGCTCGGGCTTCGGGGCCTGGATGTTTGTACCGGCTGCGGGCCCGGTGCGATGAAGGGCCCGATGAAAGGCGCCACGATCGGGCATGCGAAGCAGCGCGTCAGGCATGGCCGTTACCTCGGTGTTACCGAGCCCGGCATAATCGCGGCTGAATCGCCGAACCCGATAGTAAACTCACTGGTCATCATGCCGGACATGGAGAAGCGACTTGAGGCTTTTGTTCGCCTGGGCCATGGCATCGTTGTCTTCCCCGGAGGCGTCGGCACCGCCGAGGAGATCCTGTACCTGCTGGGCATCATGCTGCATCCGGACAATGCCGGTCAGCCGATGCCGATGATCATGACCGGACCGTCGTCCGCCGCTGCGTATTTCAAACAGATAGACGAGTTTGTCGGCAAGACAATAGGACCGAAAGCACAGTCGCGCTACCGGATCATCATCGACGACCCGCCGGAGGTCGCGCGGACCGTTCACGCGGCGATGAGAGAGGTACGTGCGTTTCGCCGCGAGCATGGCGACGCGTTTTATTACAACTGGCGGCTGAAGATCGACGAGGAGTTCCAGCGACCGTTCACGGCAACGCATGATTCGATGAGCGCGCTGGACATACGAGAAGACCTGCCGGCACATGAGCTCGCCGCGAACTTGCGACGTGTCTTCTCCGGCATCGTATCCGGCAACGTTCGCGAAGATACGGCCGCTGCGATCGAGCAGAACGGGCCGTTCATGATCAACGGGTCGGAACGCATCATGAAGTTGCTCGATGCGCTGCTCCGCTCGTTTGTCGATCAGCAACGCATGAAGCTGTCAGCGGCGGACTACCAGCCCTGTTATCGCGTCATCGCCTGATACGCCGATCGCTCGAACGAGTTTCAGGAAACCGTGACACAGGTCCCGGGAGCGGCTGCTTATTAAGTAAAAACGGGCGTAACCTTTTGTTTTAGATAACAAAAAACAGCGATGACGTTGTGACTCAGTTCCTGTCCTTGCTTGTCCCCGTTGCTTAATATTTTGTTACACGGGATGACAGAGCAAGGGATATGCCTGAAAGCAAGAACCTGGGCTGGCTGGGTAACTACCCGGAACAGGCCGAAGAACCGGCGGAAGCAATGACGCCTGATCAACCGGCCGCTAACGACGCCGACGGATGGCAGCAGTATCGTCACTGGATCTCCAAAGCACCGGCACCGAGTTCACGACGCGTGGGCATCGATCCGAGTCTTTATACCTGGCGCAGCTATCGCAGCTGGACCGAGGACGTGAAGCGCAATTGGCCTGATAAAGACGACGATTGAGCGACACTCGAAACCCAACTTTCAGACGCCGGCGACACGCCGGCGTTTTTAGTTAAATGCAGGAAACCTCGCACGTGTCAGTTCGCAGGATCCAACCGGAACTGCGTCTGATTTCCGGTCAAATTTCGCCCTGTATCTGATTTTGTGACTGAAGCTGTGAACCGCCTCACGGAGGGGTCACGGCGATGCTCCTATAGTCCTCCAAACACACGTTACAAACTGGATGTAACCAAGAGTATGTCAAGCAAGCATGACAACACGGATGTTCGCGGCGCAATGCTGAAGAATGAATTTACACGCCAGCGCTGGGAGCTGTTCCATCGCGCGATCGCACATGCCAAGCAGTCCAATGACGCCTCTCTCGAGGAATCGGATATGGCGTCCAGCAAGAGCAAACCCTCCGGCCCCATTCTGACGATAGTGCGTTGATGCCATGGAGTGCCTGCTGCAGTACTGGGATGAGCTCGACGACCTGTTCTGGTTGGTGCCCGCGCTGAAAGAGCGCATACGACGCGGCCTTATTGCATTGATCAGCCTCGCAGCGATCGCCGCCGTCGCCGGCCTCGGCGTATTGGCGGCTGTCCAGAACCCTTCTTCAGCCCTCGTTATCGCCGCTGTCATGGCCTATGGTCTGCTGCTTCGCACGACCTTCGGCGATCCCGACTTCGAGCAGGCCTGAAACGGACCCGTCCCACCCTTGAAATAGGGCGTTTTGCCGCCATCCTCCCTCCCGGAACACACCGGTTTTGAGGGTACGATGAGCGACACAGTCGAAAAATCCAAACAACACACAGACGGTGCGCAAACGCACGGATTTCAGACCGAAGTCCGGCAACTGTTGCACTTGATGATCCATTCGCTGTACAGCAACAAGGAGATCTTCCTCCGCGAGCTGATTTCCAATGCGTCAGATGCGGCCGACAAGCTCAGGTTCGAGTCACTGTCGCAGCCCGATCTCCTGGGCGATGACGCAGAGCTCAAGATCCGTATCGAATACGATCAGTCGGCCGGCACCGTGTCGGTTGTCGACAACGGCATCGGCATGTCCCGCGACGAATTGATCGAGAACCTGGGCACGATTGCGAGATCCGGAACTGCCGAGTTCCTGAAACAGATGTCCGGGGACAACAAGAAGGACGCCAGCCTGATCGGGCAATTCGGCGTCGGTTTCTATTCCGCTTTCATCGTCGCCGATCGCGTGGTCGTCGAGAGCCGCAGGGCAGGGCTGGCTGCTGCCGACGGTGTCCGCTGGGAATCCGACGGGCAGGGCGAGTTCACCGTATCTCCCGTTGAGCTCGAGCGGCGCGGCACCCGCATTCAATTGTTCCTCAAAGAGGACGAGAAGGAGTTTGCGGACGCCTTCAGGCTCGAAAACCTGATTCGTAAGTACTCCGATCACATCGGATTCCCGGTATCGCTGGCGGGTGGCGACGAAGAAGAGAAGGTCGTCAATTCGGCGACGGCACTGTGGACCCGCTCGCGTTCGGACATCACCGACGATGAGTACAAGGAGTTCTACAAACACCTGTCACACGACTTTGCAGATCCGCTGACCTGGAGTCACAACCGGGTCGAGGGCAAGCGGGAATACGTAAGCTTGCTGTACGTCCCGTCCAACGCACCGTTTGATCTGTGGAACCGCGAGGCACCTCGTGGCCTGAAGCTCTACGTCCAGCGTGTCTTCATCATGGATGAGGTCGAGCAGTTCCTGCCGTTGTACTTGCGCTTCGTCAAGGGCGTGGTTGACGCGTCCGACCTGCCGCTGAACGTCTCCCGCGAGCTGCTTCAGCAGAACCCGGATCTGTCTTCCATGCGCTCTGCGTTGACCAAACGCGTGCTCGACATGCTGCAGAAACTGAGCCAGGGCGACGATTACGATGCGTTCTGGACGCAGTTCGGCCAGGTTCTCAAGGAGGGCGTCGTCGAAGACCCGGCGAGTTCGGACAAGCTGCTGAAACTCATGCGCTTCTCGTCGACGGCTCTCGACGATGATGCGCAGACACGCTCGCTCGAGCAGTACTCAGAGGCGGCAGCCGATGGCCAGGACAAGATCTACTACCTGCTGGCAGAAAACCACGCAACGGCCGCGGCCAGCCCGCATATCGAGAAACTCAAGGCGGACGGTATCGAAGTATTGCTGCTGACCGATCGGATCGATCCCTGGCTCGCGGACAGTATGAGAGAGTTCGAAGGCAAGACCTTCGTCGACGCCGCCAGTGAAAAAATCGAGCTGCCGGATTCCGCGGGAGAGATGACACAGGAAGCCGCCAACGAGGAGCACAAGCCGCTGCTCAAGAAGGTCAGAAAGGTGCTGAAGGATCGTGTCGAAGCCGTGAACATCAGCCAGCGCCTGGTTGACTCACCGGCATGTGTCGTCGCGGGCGAGAACGACCTGAGTCCGAGGCTCAAGCAGATGCTCGAAGCCAGTGGGCAGGAGCTGCCGGAATCGAAGCCCGTCCTGGAGATCAACATCTCACATCCGTTACTGCAGCGGCTGGATCGCGAGACCGACGATCAACGCTTCACGTCGTTGTCCAATATCGTGCTCGATCACGCGCTACTGGCCGAGGGCTCTCAGCTCGACAATCCCGCGGAATACGTCAGTCGCATGAACAACCTGCTGCTCGAACTTGATTCCGACTCAAGCCACAGCTGATACTCGCACCGAGGAATATCGATGACCCAGGACAACGACAAAGCAGCAATCAGGAACAAGCTGACGCCGGAACAATACGAGATCACGCAGAACAAAGGCACCGAGCGCCCGTTCACCGGGAAGTACGTGGACTACAAGGCCGATGGAACCTATGCCTGCGTTGTCTGTGGCAGCGAGCTGTTCAGCTCCGAGCACAAATATGACTCCGGTTCCGGCTGGCCCAGTTTCTGGTTGCCGCTCGCGGGCGAGGCCGTCAAAACGATCCGCGATACGAGTCATGGCATGATTCGCGAGGAGGTTGTCTGCAGCAGCTGCGGCGCGCATCTCGGTCACGTATTCGAAGATGGTCCCCAGCCCACGGGTCTGCGCTACTGTATTAATTCCGCGTCGCTCGACTTCAAAGACGACGATTCGACATCGTCTTCCTGAAAACCCCAAGGAGTACCATTATGAAGAACCGCCTGACCGGTCTGGCAGCCTTGCTGGTCCTCGCTGCCTGCGGGCAGGGAGAACAGCCCGCCGATGACGCTGCAACCACGACTCAGCAGAAACCCAACGCATCCGCTGAGCCGGTAGAGCTTGTGCCGGGATTAACCTATGTGACGATCAGGAACGGCAGCGGCCGCATGGCCGTACCCGGCGACGAGGCAGAGGTTCATTACACAGGCTGGCTTTTCGATCCCAATGCCGAGGACAATCGCGGCGAAAAATTCGACAGCTCGATCGACCGCGGTGCTCCGTTTCCCTTTAAGCTCGGCGCCGGCCGAGTCATCAGCGGCTGGGACCAGGGCGTTGCGGGCATGCTGATCGGCGAGAAACGCGTGCTGACGATCGCGCCGGAACTGGCCTACGGTGAGCGCCAGCGCGGACCGATTCCGGCGAACTCGACACTGATCTTCGAGGTTGATCTGCTGGGTCTTCGGAGTCCCAGCGAAGAGGCCACGGAGCCGGAGTGATCAGTCGCGGCGGTCGATCGTGACCCGCCGGTTCAGGTTCCGACCTTCCCAGGTTTCATTCGAGGCGACCGGTTCGCGGTCGCCTCGACCCTCCCAGGCCAGCTGCGACTCGGCCACGCCCAACGCCAGCAGGTAGTCCGCAACGGCCTCCGCGCGTTGTTCGCTGACGGTCTGGTTTCTGGAGGTCATGCCGAAGGCATCCGAGTGTCCGACGATTCTGACGTTAATGCCGGGGCACCGCCTCAAGGTTGAGGCAAGCCGGCTAAGGCGCCCATAGTATTCGGTCTTCACCGACGAGAACGTTCGCCTGAAAAGCAGTGGCTCATCGCTCAGGCTGGCGAACAGCGCGTCACAGACGGCGGTCTTGTCGTCATCGGCAACGACACCAAGCTCTTCGGCGACAGCAAAACCTTCCGGCAGCGCCTCTCGCAGTGCCGCCATTGCGTCTGCCCAGTTCGCGTCTTCGCTCACAACTGCGCGAATGCGGAGCTCGCTACGTGTCAGGCGAAATTGGCCAGACTGCGCCGTATCTGCCAGTCGCAGCAGGGCGTCAGCGGCGGGTGACCACCAGTCCGGCAAGACGATATGCCGGGAATACTCAACGTCCGAAATGCTAATGCCATTGTCGGCAGCCTCGGAGAGGAGGCTGTCCCTGGCGCGGTCGGACAGCAGGTGACCGCGAATACCGACCGCGTGGCGGGACTTTTCGGCGACAAATCCCGCGGAAGGCCACTCACTGACCGGCGTGGCAAGCGCTGCGTTCCCCAACAGCAGCAGGATGCCGGCGAGGCGCTTCATCGTTCGTCGCCGGCACCCAGCAACTCCGCGGCCTGTCTCTGCCAGTTAGCGGTTTGGCCGCGCGCTCCCTTTACCGTCTCTTCGATGCGCTCGAGGTCTTCATCGCTCGCATGAACAATATCGGCTAGGTTACGAAAGCCCAGTTTGGAAAGCCGTCGGTTGGTGGCCGGACCGATCCCCCGGATGAGCCGTAATGAATCCTCCGGTTCTGCCGCAACCATGTCGTTCGACGCGGCCTTACCGGTATCGGGGTCGCCCGGCGGATAGGCGCCGGCTCGCGTCTCATCGAATCGAGGCTGCTGTTCGTAGCGAGCAATGAGCGCCTGCGCTTCTGCCAGTTCGTCCTCCAGACGTTTGGCATCCGCATCGCGCTGCCGAAAGCGTTCGATGACCGGCGGCACACGCTGCTGCCAATTCCGGATCTCGTTCTCGAGCTTCGCGATGCGCCTGGCCGTCAGCTCATCGGCCTGGGCCTTTTTCGTATCCTGCGACACGACGGATTCGGTTGCTTCCTCAGGTGGTGCAGAAGGAGCCTCGGCTGCCGGCTTGGCAGCCGTCTTTTTCTCGCTGCTGCCTCGCTCGTTGATCCTGAGCTGTAGCTCGCTGACCTGCCGCATCAGCGACCGGTTCTGGTGCTCGATCCTCTTGCGCTCGGTCGCCTGCGCATCGAACTGATCGCGCCAGCCACTGTTGATTGCGGCCTTTTCTGCGCGACTTCGCGCCGCCCTGATCAGCCAGCCGATAATGCAGCCAGCGGCGAGGAAGCCGAAACCGATCAGGATTGTCAGTGTGTCAGGCAAGTCGCTCAGCTGGCCATCCGTATTTCGTCCATCTCGGCGATGACGTCGCGTATCTGCTCGAAGGCCCAGTTCACCTCGGCCTCGCCGATGATCAAGGGCGGCGCCAGCCTGACGACGGTCTCATGTGTCTCCTTGGACAGCAGGCCCCGGGCCATCAGCGCTTCACAGACACTCCGCGCGCGACCGTATCTCGAGTCGATCTCGATGCCGATGAACAACCCGCGTCCGCGAATGTCCTTGATCAATGGGCTGTCGATCGTCGCCAACCGCCCGATCAGGTGCTCGCCCAGTCGCGCACTGCGATCTGCCAGGCCCTCGTCGACGAGGATATTCAGCGCCTCGAGCCCCACGGAGGCTCCGAGCGGGTTGCCGCCGAACGTGCTGCCGTGATCGCCGGGACGGAACACCTCCATCACCTCGCGCTTGGCCAGGAACATGGACACCGGTAGCACACCGCCGCCAAGCGCCTTGCCGAGAATGAGGCCATCGGGCAGGACGTCCTCGTGGTCGCAGGCGAGCAGCTTGCCCGTGCGGCCGAGGCCGGTCTGGATCTCGTCGGCGATCATCAGGACGTTGTGGCGTTCGCACAGTGCGCGAACGGCCTTCAGGTAGCCATAGGGTGGCATGATGATGCCTCCCTCGCCCTGGATTGGCTCGATGATGACCGCGGCCGTGTTTTCGTTAATGCTGCGCTTCAGGCTCTTGATGTCGCCGTAGTCGGCGATCCGGAACCCGGGCGGGAACGGTCCGAAACCATGCTGATACTGTGGCTCGTCCGACATGGCAACGATCGCGATCGTACGGCCATGGAAGTTACCGGACATGCCGATGATCTCGGCCTTGCCTTCTGGCACGCCTTTAACCGTGTAGGCCCACTTGCGTGCGGCCTTGATGGCCGTCTCCACGGCCTCGGCGCCGGTGTTCATCGGCAGCGCCATGTCCTGTCCGGTCAGTTCGCAGGCGCGCTTCAGGAACGGCCCCAGCCGATCCGTGTAGAACGCGCGTGAGACGATGTTCAGGTTGGCGACCTGCTGTTGCACGAGCTTGACCAGTCTCGGGTGCGCGTGGCCGTGACTGACCGCCGAGTAGGCGCTCATCATGTCGAGGTATTTCTTGCCGTCTTCGTCCCAGACGAAGGCGCCTTCGCCGTGTGTCAGAACGACAGGCAGCGGATGGTAGTTGTGTGCGCAGTACTTCGCTTCGAGGTCAATCGCTTTGTTCATGACGCCCCCCGGTCAGATGTCACTCAGGTCCGCCAATACTACGCCACCCGGTACCGCCCAAACCACCCAAGACTGCATAACCCGGCTTTAACTTGCGGCGTTTTGCCGATAGTGTTGCGCCGTCAATCAGCGAGTCGAAACATGTCCGGACGCCCAACGAGAGAAACCCTGTTCATTGACGGCCCAGTCGGTCGGCTGGAGGCGATCGTGGAAACGCCCGCCGGAGATTCACTGGCCGGCGCTGCGGTCGTCTGTCATCCGCACCCGCAACACGGCGGCACGATGCACAACAAAGTCGCGCACACGCTCGCAAGGGCGTTCAACGATTGCCAGCTGGCCGCCGTTCGTTTCAATTATCGGGGCGTGGAAGCAAGCGACGGTGAGTACGACGACGGGATCGGCGAGGTTGCGGACGCGTTGGCAGTGGTCGAGTGGACCCGGTCGCGCTTCGACGATCCAGCGCTCTGGTTCGGCGGCTTTTCTTTCGGCGCAGCCATGGCTATTCGTGGCTCATTTGATGCGCAGCCCGACGGGCTTGTCAGCATTGCCCCGGCCGTCGCTCGGTTTGCCAACGAGCTGCCGTCACAACCGACGTGCTCCTGGCTCATCGTGCATGGGGATCAGGATGAACTTGTGCCCGTCGACGAGACCGTGGAATGGGTTGATTCGTTGTCGCCGGGGCCGGAGTTGCTGGTCATGCAGGGCGCAGACCATTTCTTTCACGGAAGGCTCGTCGAGCTGCGTGCGCATATCGTCGAGTTTATTGCCAGGGCCCGAGCGGCGAGCTGACGGGCAGGCGGGTGGGGGTGAACCGAAGCCTCCGGCACGCCGGAGACTTCAGCTCGGTCAGCCTCAGACCATGTCTTTCAGGCCCTTCAGTGCAGAAACCTTGACCACCTTGCTGGCCGGCTTCGCCTTAAACATCATTTCTTCGCCGGTGAACGGGTTGACACCCTTGCGAGCCTTGACGGCAGGCTTCTTGACAACACGCATCTTCAGAAGACCCGGCATGGTGAACAGACCAGGACCTCCACGACCGCCGAGGTTCTTCTTGATCTGAGCGTTGAGGGAATCGAATACAGCTGCCACGTCTTTGCGGGTCAGCCCGGTGTCATCAACGATCTTCGCATAGATTTCCGACTTGGTCGGCGGCTTCTTGGTGTTTGCGGCCATGAAAAACTAACTCCTTAAAAAAAGAAAAAACGGGCAGAACCCGCGACAAAAGCTGCGCGACCATAGCACAACTTTCGCGCTTTGGTAACGCTGAAATCCTTTAAAAATAGTGGTACGCGAGAAAGCGGAGATCAGCCGCTGCGCGTCATGCCTGAGAGGCGGGGTTGGAGATCAGTTGTCGGTGTAGAACTGTCGCTGAAAACGAACGTCGTGAGACTGGCTGCTGCCCTCGGGTGTGATGCTCAGATCGAAGATCAGGGTTTCACGATTGGCGACCGGTGTGATGCCAATGTAGTAGATCGCATCGCCTTCGTTGATCTGCCGCATCGTCACGCTCTTGACCTGGCCCGTCAGGTTCGACGTCTTGACGACGACGTCAGCGGTTACTGCCTTGTTGTCCTCGCGACCGAGTACGGAGACATTCAGCATTGCGCGATTCTTGCTGCGAACGATGTTGTAGACCTTGGCGATGTCAGCCGACAGCTGATCCGTCGCCAGGGCGTTGAAGTGAACGACGTGATCGCCGATCTCTGCGAAGGAGGCGTCAGCCGGTTGAGCCGGCGGAGCGTTCGTCTCACCGCCGCCACCACCGCCTCCACCGCAGCCGGCAAGTGTCAGGACCAGAACCAGGGCGATCATCGTTCGTGCATTAATCATGGCGGCTTCCCGTTGCGGTGGCGTCTGCTCAGCTTCGCTAACTATAGCCTAGTTATCGCGGCAACGCGTAGTCGGCAGCGCTTCGCCGCGCAATGCGATCGCGCTAGGGTGAAATGTTGATCGGCCGGTATTCCGCGAACACCATCATCGTCGCCTGTAGCAGGATGATGACAATAACCGGGGACACGTCGATGCCTCCGAGCCGCGGGATGATACGGGAAAAGGGATCGAGCAGCGGCCGAACCAGCATCGTCAGCAGGGCAACGGCCGGGTTGTAGGCGCCGGGCGCGAACCAGCTCAGGATGACGTAGATGATCACGGCGAAGAAGAACAGCACCGCGCTCAACAGGCCGAGTTCGAGGATGGCCGTGATTGCTATTGCCGCAGGGTCCATCGGCAGGTTCCTGATGGAGAGCATCAGTACCAGGGCTGCCGCCTGGATAGCGAAGGCGACGAGGACGGTCGCCGTGTCCAGCCGGCCGATAGACGGGATCACCCGCCTGACCGGGATGACGAGCGGAGACGTCAGTTTCAGGATGCCCTGGGCCAGCGCATTACGAAAATCGGCGCGCACCCAGGGCAGCCAGAATCGCAGCAACAGCACAAGCAGGTACAGCTGCGTCAGTTGGTCAATGATGAATACGATTGCTGATCTCACGATTTGGCCCGTTCGTCCTGCGCTTTGTCCGCCAATTCCACAGCACGGTCCCGTGCTGCCCGAAGTGCTCGACGGAAAATAGCATGAACGTCGTCATTATCGAGGCTGTCGAGTGCTGCGGCCGTCGTGCCGCCGGGCGATCGGACCCGCGCAATCAGCTCATCCATGCTGTCGTCACTCTGATCGGCGAGCATGGCGCTGCCGGTTGCCGTTTTGACGGCGAGTTGTCTCGCCCTGGGGGCATCAAGACCCATGGAGATACCGCTATCGGTCAACATCTTGATCAGAAGGTAGACGTAGGCAGGGCCGCTGCCAGAGACAGCCGTCACGACATCGATGTCCGATTCGCGGTCGACCTCGACGACGTCGCCGATCGCCGCGATGATGTCCGTCGCGATCGTCTTGCGAACGTCTGTGGTCGCATCGTTGGCATACAGTCCCGAGATGCCCTGTCGAAGCAGTGCCGGCTGATTCGGCATGACCCTGACGATCGAGTGCCCGCCTCCCAGCCAGTCATCGATGTCCAGGGTCCGCACGCCGGCGGCAATCGAAATGATCAGGGGCCGGGTGGCGCCGACCTCTGTGGCGATTTGCGTGCAGACCTCAGCCAGCACCTGCGGCTTGACCGCGAGCACCAGCGTGTTCGATCGGGACGCAACCAGCTGGTTGGATTCAGTGACGTGGCAGTCCGGAAAATCGGCACGCAGGCGCTCCTGCTGCTCGGCGCCGGGTTCACTGACGAGGATGCGCTCTGCTTCCATACCGTCGTCCAGGAGTCCGCGGATAATTGCCGTGGCCATGTTGCCGCCGCCAATAAATCCCAGGTAGGTGTTACTCATAGGTCTCAGTCTTCTTCGCCGGGCGAAACGGCCGCAGGGATAACGCTCAGGACCTACAGGTTACTACGCAGGCCGAAACGACTGTAGCGGTATTGCTCGCTAAGTCGGCCTCGGCCCGAACAAAGCCGTGCCGACGCGAACGATCGTGGCGCCCTCGAGGATGGCGGCCTTGAAGTCGCCGGACATGCCCATCGACAGCGTGTCCATGTCGATACCGGTCCTGGCGAGCTCGTCTTTGAGTTGACGCAGTCGTGCGAATGGCCTGCGCTGTTCGTCGATGTTCTCGCGAACGGCAGGAAGACACATCAGCCCGCGCAGCCGCAGTCTAGGCATTTCAACACACGCGGTCGCAAGCGCCTTGAGCTGGTCCGGCCTGACACCGGACTTCGACGCCTCATCGTCGATGTTGACCTGCAGGCAGATATTCAGGTCACCGAGTTCCTCGGGTCGCTGGTCGCTCAGGCGTCTTGCGATCTTGACCCGGTCAACGGCGTGCACCCAATCGAAATGCGTGGCAACGGCCCTGGTTTTATTGCTCTGAATGCTGCCTATAAAATGCCAGGTGATAGGAAATTCCTTCAGGCTCGGCAGCTTGTCCAGTGCTTCCTGGACCTGGTTTTCGCCGAAATCTCTGTGTCCCGCGGCGGCGAGCTCGACCACCCTCTCGAGGGGCTGACGCTTGCTGACAGCGAGCAGCCGGACACTGTCCGGATCCCGCCCAGCATCTTTCGCAGCAGTAGCCAGTAAATCTCGGATAACTGGGAGGTTTTCCGTGACTCTAATCACGTTTTGGTCCGGGGGCTCCGTTATACTAGGCTTCAATTCGTGCCGGGTTATGGTAAGTCCGGCCCCAACTGTATTGAGGGAGAAACATGGCCGTCGACGTTGCCCAGCTATTGTCGTTCACGGTAAAGAACAACGCATCTGACCTCCACTTGTCCGGTGGCGTGCCGCCTATGATCCGCGTCGATGGTGACATCAAGCGAATCAACATGCCGGCGCTGACTCACAAAGACGTCAATAGCATGGTGTACGACATCATGAATGACAAGCAGCGCAAGGACTATGAGGAGTTTCTCGAGACCGACTTCTCCTTCGAAATTCCGAAACTCGCGCGTTTCCGCGTCAACGCATTCAACCAGAACCGCGGATCGGCTGCTGTGTTCAGGACGATTCCCTCCGAGATCCTGACGCTCGACGATCTTGGCGCTCCTGCGATCTTCAAAGATGTGTCGATGCACCCGCGCGGTATCGTTCTGGTCACGGGGCCCACCGGCTCCGGTAAGTCCACGACGCTGGCGGCCATGGTCGACTACATCAACGAGAACAAGCCGGACCACATCCTGACGATCGAGGACCCGATCGAGTTCGTTCACGAATCCAAGAAGTCACTGGTCAACCAGCGCGAGGTCCATCGTGACACGCTCGGGTTCAACGAGGCGCTTCGTTCAGCACTGCGTGAAGACCCGGACGTCGTGCTCGTCGGTGAGCTTCGCGATCTCGAGACCATCCGTCTCGCACTGACCGCGGCCGAGACGGGCCACCTGGTCTTCGGCACGCTGCACACCAGTTCCGCAGCCAAAACGATCGACCGTATCGTCGACGTATTCCCGGCGGCAGAAAAGGAAATGGTCCGCGCCATGCTGTCGGAGTCACTGCGCGCCGTTATCTCGCAGACGCTGTTGAAGAAGGTCGGCGGCGGTCGCATTGCGGCGCATGAGATCATGATCGGTACACCGGCCATCAGGAACCTGATTCGCGAGGGCAAGATCGCGCAGATGTATTCCGCCATCCAGACAGGCCAGCAGAACGGCATGCAGACGCTGGACCAGAACCTGGCCGAGCTGATGGCGAAAGGATTGATCAACAAGGAAGAGGCCCGCTTCAAGGCGGTCAACAAGGAAAACTTCTAGCGGTCTGAGCGAGACCGGGAGAGTCTAGAGATGGAACGCGAACAAGCGGTACGACTGACACAGAATCTTCTGCGGAAGATGGTCGAGCGGAACGGGTCTGACCTGTTCGTCACGACCGGTTTCCCGCCGGCGATCAAGGTCGACGGAACGATTCACAAGGCAACCGACGCGCCGCTGACACCCGAGCAGTCAGCAATGATGGTGCGCTCCATCATGAACGACAAACAGATCAAGGAATTCGACGCGACGAAGGAATGTAACTTCGCAATCTCGCCGCAGGGTATCGGCCGATTCCGCGTCAGTGCGTTCATCCAGCAGGGCTGTGTGGGCGCCGTGCTGCGTACGATTACAACCGAGATTCCGACCTTCGCCGAGCTGGACCTCCCGCCTATCCTGAAAGACGTCGTCATGAACAAGCGAGGTCTCGTCATCGTTGTCGGTGGTACGGGCTCCGGTAAGTCGACGACGCTCGCGGCGATGATCGGTCACCGCAACGAGAACTCTCGCGGTCACATCATGTCGATCGAGGACCCGATCGAGTACGTTCACCCTCACCAGGGCTGCGTCATCACGCAGCGAGAGGTCGGTGTCGATACCGAGTCCTGGCATGCTGCGTTGAAGAACACGCTGCGCCAGGCGCCCGACGTGATCCTGATCGGTGAGATTCGTGACCGTGAGACGATGGAATACGGCATCCAGTTCTCGGAGACCGGCCATCTGTGTCTCGCGACGCTGCACGCCAACAGCGCTAACCAGGCGCTGGATCGCATCATCAACTTCTTCCCCGAGGAGCGCCGCGAGCAGCTCCTGATGGACCTGTCGCTGAACACGAAAGCGCTGATCTCGCAGCGCCTGATACCGCGTGAAGGCGGAATCGGCCGTATCGCGGCGATGGAAATCATGCTGAACACACCGCTGATCCAGGACCTGATCTTCAAAGGCGAAGTCGGCCAGATCAAGGAGATCATGGCGAAGTCTACGCGCCTCGGCATGCAGACCTTCGACCAGGCCCTGTTCGCACTGTACGAGGAAGGCACGATTTCTTACGAAGAGGCCATGCGCAACGCCGACTCCAAGAACGAGCTGCGCCTGCGCATCAAGCTCGAGAGCAAGCGTGATTCTGCGATAGCCGACCAGCAGTCCGAGAGCCTGCACATCATGGAAGAAGACACGGCTCGACATTTCTGAGTCGACTCACAGGAAAGCCCTTTAGATGAACGTAAAACCCCTGTTCAAGCTCATGGTCGAAAAGAAGGCGTCTGACCTTTTCTTCGCACCGTTCGCGCCGGCCAAGATCAAGATCGAAGGCAAGATCATGCCGGTCAACAAGCTTGAAATGACGCCCAAGATGGTCAAGCAGGCGGCGATCGAGCTGATGGACGAGGACCAGCTCGAGTACTTCATGAAGGAACTCGAGATCGATTTCGCTATTTCGGAGCCCGGTCTCGGGCGATTCCGCGTCAACGTTTTTCACCAGCGCGGCAACGTCGCGATGGTCTTAAGGTACATCACGTCAGAACTGCCGACGCTCGAGAGCCTCGGTATGCCCCCGCAGCTCAAAGACCTGACGTTGTTGCGACGTGGCCTGATCCTGATGGTCGGCGCCACCGGCGCCGGTAAGTCCACAACGCTGGCGGCGATGGTCAACTATCGCAACGAGAACACGTCCTCGCACATCATTACCGTCGAGGATCCGATCGAGTTTCTGCACCCGAACATTCAGTCGATCGTCAACCAGCGCGAGGTGGGTCTCGACACCAAGTCCTACGCGCGAGCGTTGAAAAGTGCCGTCCGAGCGGCGCCCGACGTAATACAGATCGGTGAAATCCGTGATCGCGAGGCCATGCAGTCCGCACTCGACATGGCGGGTACCGGTCACCTCGTGCTGGCAACCCTGCACGCCAACAACTCGGCCGAGACGCTCGACCGAATCATCAACATGTTCCCGAAAGAGCAGCACGCACAGGTATTCATGGACCTCGCGCAGTACCTGAGCGCGATCCTGTCGCAGCGACTGGTGCGCTCACGCACGGGAAAACGCGTTGCCGCTGTTGAGCTGATGCTGAACACGCCACACATTCGCGAGCTGATCCTCAAGGGCGACATTTCCGGCGTGAAAGAGGCACACAAGGAATCCGGCGAGTCCGGCATGCAGAACTTCGACGATGCGCTGCTCGAGCTGTACAAGGCGGGTACGATTACGCTCGAAGAGGCGATGTCGCATGCGGATTCAAGGGCCAATCTAGAAGCCAAAATCAACTTCGGGGGCTGAAACGCCGTCAGTTAGCGCGATACGGCGTTGCACTCCTCCTCAGGCTGCTCACGTACTTGTCAGTACGCTGCGCGCCTTCGTCGTCGTGCGCCTTGTCTCGCACTAACTGACGGCGTTTCAGCAAACAGAGCGAGATACAGCGTTGCGCTCCTTCTCAGGCTGCTCACGTACTTGTCCGTACGCTGCGCGCTTTCGCTCCAATTCGCCTTGTCTCGCACTAACTGACGGCGATTACCGGCGGTGCTTTCACGGGTTCGTCGGTGTGTAGACTGACTTGAAGGCAGGTTGCCAACTCTGCCCGTAGTCATCAGTCTTCTCGATGAGCATCGTGCGCTCACCAGCAATCAAGGGCACGCTCAACCTGAATCCACGCCAGGTATCAGCGCCAACCGGAAACAGCGTGCCACTTTCCAGGTTGGTCAGCACAAGCGTATCGTCAACGATGTTTCCCTGATAGATATCCATCACTCCCCACACGTCATCGATCGCTGCCTTTCGAAAGACAGAACGATACTGATCGAACGTGAGGTAGGTATTCATGTGGAATCCTTGTTCCGCCAGTTCCACGGGTAGCTCTTCGAGCAACAAGTCATTGTGGCGCAAGCGCAGCTGTACTTTCTGAGCAGGTCCTGCCTGCCAGGTCTTGCCACCATCATTACTCAAATGCACGACCAGGCTGTAGTCGCCTTCCAGTACCTTGAGGCGCTGCATCTGGCTCCTGGCATCCGCCCCCGGATCGACGTCCTCGGCATTGATAGAAGAACCGACAAACAGCCCGAGCGTGAGCGCGATCCCGATGCGCAGCAGATGCGGTGCGTTCAATGAGACTACTTTCCTCAACTTAGCTTCCTCATGTATGCGGTATCGGTAGGTGCCGGTTGGCGCTTTCGACTGCCTGAGCCGACCGCGCGCTTTGAGTCATCAGCCGTCAGTTTACCTCAGCGGGGCGGGGCCTCTGCTAGCCGTTCACCGGCGGCCGGTAAGCGCGAATGCGCTGACGGAAGACCGGGGACACCTGCGCCAGCGATGGCGCGACACTCCAGCGGCTGTCCAGGAACGGGCTTTTTGATCTATCTTTCGTAAACTCTCGTTGCAGGACGCCCGCATACTTCAATCTACTGACATGACCATAAGCTATCGGATCTCCACAGCCTCCGCGAACGACGCAGTGGCACTCGCAGAGATCGCCAGGCGAACGTTTTACGACGCTTTCGCCGCGGACAATGAGGCGCACAATATCGGCGAGTACATCGAG
>JAAUYD010288548.1_pt1 | contig 20778 bp, 22 predicted proteins | sample 7278101 | NCBI WGS metagenome assembly JAAUYD01 (sample SAMN14350128, study PRJNA611818) | marine sediment metagenome | isolation source: surface marine sediment (0.6m) | place: French Polynesia: Moorea | collected 2018-08
GCTGCGAGCGCGCTGAGCGCCACGACCGCTGCCGGTGCGCCGAGCGCCACGACGCTGCCGGTGCGCCCAGCGCGCAGGACCGGCTAGTGGCGGCCGCGGGAGAAGCCGCGATGCCCGTAGCGGTCGAACCGACCGAACTTGCCGTAGCGGCCGTACGAGCCGAAGTGGCGGCGCTCGAAGCGCGACCCGTGGTGCTTCGAGAAGCGTCGGTCCGCGTGGCCGAAGCGCCCGGAGCGGGGGATCACGACGACGGACCCGCGGCGCGTGGTGACGACCGCTCCGCGGTGCAGGCCGCGGTGACCGAACGACCGATGGTGGACGCCGGTCGCGTGGCCGTGGCCGGCATGGCCGAAGCTCGCGTGGCGGCCGTGGGATCCGTGGGAGACGTAGGCCTGGGCGGGGGCGGCGAGCAGCACCAGGGCCGCGGCGGTGAGAAGAAGGGAGCGCATGGGAATCCTCCGGTTGATGTCTTTCTGGTCTCTCGTTGCTGCGATGCCGCGGCCCGCCAGGAAGTCACTGCGAGGTCCTCCGGGGTCTGCGATCGTCGTTCAGCGCACGGCACCATTGCTGCGCTCGAACTCGATTCAGCCGGCGCCGAGTGAGAGCGCCCAGCGCTCGGCCCCCTCGCGGGCATCGCCGCTCGCCGCGAAGCCCAGGCGCTCGAGCAGGCGCACCGAGCCCCGGTTTCCGGCATCCACGTAGGCCTCGACCTCCCGTGCTCCCCGGGAGCGCGCCCACTGGAGGGCGAGCCGCGAGGCTTCGGCGGCCAGACCCTGGCCCCAGGCGTCGGGCACCAGGTGGAAGGCGCACTCGCAGCAGGCTCCTACCTGGTTGAAGCCCACGGCGCCGACGAAGGCGGTCTCGGGCCGTCGGTGGAGCGCCCAGCGGAACCCGCTGCCCTCCCGGGCTCGGGCGAGCCAGTAGTCGAGCAGCCGATCGCTTCCGTCGCGGTGCGTGACGGGGAGCGGGATCTCGCGGCCTTCGAGGTCCTGCGCCGGCCCCGAGTATCGGCACACCTCGGCCCGGCTGAAGAGCGCGAACATGCCCTCCGAGTCGGCTCGCGAGAGGGGCACCAGTCGAAGCCGCGCGGACTCGAGCGTCGGGATCGGGAGCATCGGAGCCTCCGGCCGGCGATCGCGCCGCCCTGCCAACCACTCTACCCTGTCGCCATCGACAGGGAGGCCCCATGTACTCGCGCTTCGTCAACTGGCTCTCGGCGACGCCCTTCGGCTCCTGGCTGGTCAAGCACGTGGCGTCGCCCATCGATCCCTGGATCTTCCGCGTGACCGGCGGGCGCTTCACGTCGACCGGGGTCCCCACGCTCCCGATGATCACCGTCGAGACCATCGGGCGCCGCTCGGGCGAGACCCGCCCCGTCCAGCTGGCGTTCCATGAGGAGGGAGGCGAGCTCTTCGTGGTGGCCAGCGCCATGGGCCAGGAGAAGCACCCGGCCTGGCGCTACAACCTGGAGGCACACCCCGAGGTGTGGGTCCAGGCGCGCGGCGAGCGCTTCGTCGCGAAGGCCCAGCTGCTCTCGGACGAGGAGAAGCAGCGCATCTGGCCGGCGATCCACGAGACGATCCCGCAGATGCGCGTCTACGAGCAGCGGACCGACCGGAACATCGGCGTGTTCCGGCTGACCCGCGTGGAGTAGCCCCTTCGCCTAACGCGCCTCGTGCTTCTCGGAGTGCCCGGAGAGCGCGTCGATGACCTCGGGCCAGACGTGGGGATGCATGTCGTGCCCCATGCCGGCGATCACGCGAAGCTCGGCGCCGGGAATGCTGCGCGCGGTGTCGCGCCCGCCTTCGATCGAGACGAGCGGATCCGCGTCGCCGTGGATCACCAGGGTGGGCGCCGCCACGCCGCGCAGGGCCTCGACCCGGCTGCCGTGCGCGAGGATGGCCGCGAGCTGACGGATGCCGCCCTCGCGATGGGAGGAGCGATCCCAGAGTCGCTCGCCCCGGGCCCGGATGCGTTCCTCGTCGAAGGGGAAGGCCGGCCCGCTCAACACGCGCGTCGTCGAGACCGCGCGCTCGATGGCCTCGTCGCGTTCCGTGGGAGGCGGCGCCAGCAGCACGGCCATCGCCTCGGGCGTGGCCGGCGGAACCTCGGGATTGCCGGTGGTCGACATCACCGAGGTCAGACTGCGAACGCGGCCGGGATGCCGGATCGCCACGGTCTGCGCGATCATGCCGCCCATGGAGGCCCCGCACAGGTGGGCCTGCTCGAGCTCGAGTGCGTCCAGCAGGTGCACGGCGTCGTCCGCCATGTCGTCCAACGTGTACGGCACCTCGATGGGCTCGCCCTGGGCCACCCGCCCCATCAGGGCGAGCACGTCGGGGGTTCCCGCGTGGTCGAACTTGCTCGAGAGCCCGACGTCGCGGTTGTCGAAGCGCACCACGAAGTGCCCGGCGTCGGCGAGCCCCGCGCAGAAGGCCTCGTCCCAGATGATCATCTGGGCTCCCAGCCCCATGATGAGCAGGAGCGGACGGGCGGTCGGATCGCCGAAGGTGTCGTACTCGATCTGAACGCCGGTCGGGAGGGAGGCTCTGGGCATGGAGCGGAGGGTAACGCGGGCGGCCCGCTCGCAAGTCGGGCGACACCCACGGGGATCGGTTCAGGAGCGGTGGTGCGTGCGCCAGTGGCACAGGCCGATCATCGAGACCCCGGCGAGCATCAGCACACCGTGCTCGACCGCGAACTCCCCGGAGAGGAGGCACGCGACGAGCGTGGCTGCGAAGATCGGAGCGCCGATCTTGCCCAGGAACTCCCACCAGAACCCCGGGTCGTCCACGATCCCGTCCTCCCTCGATGATCGAAGAGGCGTAGCATGAGCGACCGGATTCGTCCGGCCGAGTCGGCCGATCTCGCCGCGCTGGTCCGCATCTACAACCACTACGTGACGCACTCCCACGTCACCTTCGACACCGAGCCGTTCGCGATCGAGGAGCGAAGGGCCTGGCTCGACGGCTTCGGCACCTCGGGCCCCCACCGCCTGCTGGTCCTCGAGGACGCCGGGGCCGTGCAGGGCTATGCCTCGTCGGGCGTGTTTCGGGGCAAGCCCGCCTACCGCCGCTCGGTCGAGACGAGCATCTACGTCGCTCCCGAGGTCCGGGAGCGCGGCGTCGGGCGCCGGCTCTACGCGGCCCTTCTCGACGAGCTGGATCGGGAGCCCGAGGTCCATCGGGCCGCTGCGGGAATCGCCCTCCCCAACCCCGGGTCGATCGCCCTGCACGAGTCGCTCGGCTTCTCGGTCGTCGGCACCTTCCGCTCGATCGGCTACAAGCACGAGCGCTACTGGGACGTCGTGTGGTACGAACGTCCTTGTCCCTAGGCCACCAGGCGCCAGGCTCTAGGCGTTAGGCGCCGAGGAACTGGTAGGCGAGCACGCCGGCGGCGACGAGGGTCACGAGGAGGGTGCCGGCGGCGCCGATGCCCCGGGGAATCGACTGGATGGTGTCGGCCTTGAGGCCCACGGCGTGGAGGATGCGGGCCACCAGCAGCGACAGGCCGAGGCCGTGGAGCAGGGTCGCCGAGGCCCCGTTGAGCTCGAGGGCGGCGAGCATGATCAGGATCAGCGGGACATACTCGACGAAGTTGCCGTGGCGGCGCATCGCGAGGAGCAGGTCGGGCCGCCCGCCGTCTCCGATCGAGATGCCCGAACCCCCGCGGATCCGGCCCGGAAAGAACGCGAGAATCGAGGAGAAGATGGCGAAGATCGCCAGGTACAGTCCCGTGATGGGAATGGTCATGGCTCGCCTCCCGCGCTGCGCGTTGGGCCGATCCTAGCACGGTGCCTGCCCCGCCCTGCTTCCATGGCTTCCTCCGCCGGGCCGCGCGCGCCGGGGTCGTGGCGCTCGGTCTCGCGGCTTCGGCCGGACCCGCGCCCGCCGCGATCGCGGAGGACGCGAGCGTCGCCGCTCCGGGCATTCCCGAGCCGCCGCCGGAGGCCGTGCTCGCCGACCTGCCCTTCGAGGACGCGCCGCCGACCCGCGTGTTCGTGAACCTGGCTCCCGAAGGCAGCAAGCCCATGGTGCTGATGCTGGATACCGGGGCCTCCGATTGCGTCCTGACGCCGGGCATGGCGCGCTCCCTCGGCATCTCCATCCGCCGCACCAAGTCCACACCCTACCGACGCGCCACACGGCTCGGACGCGATCTGCAGTTCTGGATCGACACCCAGTCGAGCGACACCGCCTCCAAGACGGGATTCGAGTACGGCCTGCTGGGCGGAAGCTTCCTCGACGACTACGTGCTCGAGATCGACTACCCGGGGCGTCGCGTGCGCTTCCTCGACCGGAAGCGCTACCGCCTCCCCGAGCACACGGACGCGAGCAACGAACGGGTCCTCCCCTTCAAGCGCTCCGGGACGCGGATCTTCACCGAGATCGAGATGGGCGATCGGAGCGAGCGGGTGCTCCTCGACACCGGGGCGCCGGGCACCGTGCTCCTCTCCGGCCGAAGCGCGCGCCGTCTCGGCATCGACGTCGACTCCCTGCCCGTCCTGGGGGAGATCGGGGGCGTCCTCGGCACCACCGAGGTGCGCTTCCTCGAGACCGACCATCTGCGCTGGGCCGGATTCGCCTTCGGGGCGACCCCGGTCGAGGTGGCGCCGCGCGGATTCTACAACCAGGCCGGCAGCACCGACTCCATCCTCGGCTACGACCTCTTGCGACAGTTCACCATCCGCATCGACTACAGGCGCAAGCGACTGTGGTTGCGCCGCGGAGCCGACCGCGAGATGACCTTCTACGGCGAGCCCTACGAGGCCGTCGGCCCCGCCCCCGAGTCAGGAGAGCCCCGATGAACCGTCTCACCCCGCTCCCTCGCGAGGAGCTCGCCGAGTTCGAGCCCCTCTTCGCCCTGGTCGAGGCCAACATGGGCTTCCTGCCCAACAGCATGCGCATCATGGCCCGCAAGCCGGAGCTGCTGCGCGGCTTCGGCGCCCTGATCGCGCCCGTCCTCGGGCCGGGCGCCGTGGCACCCGAGCTGAAGCAGCTGGTCGCCTACGTCGCGAGCGTGGCCAGCGGCTGTCGCTACTGCCAGGCGCATACCGCGCACTCGGCCCACCGGGCCGGCTCCTCGGACGAGAAGATCGCCGCGGCGTTCGAGTTCGAGACCAGCCCGCTCTTCGACGAGAGGGAGCGCGCGGCTCTCGCCCTCGCGGCGGATGCGGCCACGGCCCCCCCGGCGGTCAGCGACGCCCACTTCGAGGCGCTGCGCAAGCACTTCGGCGAGGACGAGATCCTCGAGATCGTCGCCGTGATCGCGGCGTTCGGGTTCCTGAACCGCTGGAACGACACGCTGGCCACCGAGCTCGAAGACTCGCCGCTCTCCTTCGCCCGCGAAGGCCTCGCGGCCTCGGGTTGGGAGCCGGGCGAGCACGGCCAGGCCGACTCGGACCCAGCGGATGCCTAGGACGCCTCCGTGGATGTTCGCCGAGTTCGAACCCGTCGGCGTCGAGCTCGGCACGGAACGTGCGGTCGAGGCGTACGATCACAACCAGGGGACGAGTCGCGCCCGAGACGATGCGCTCCTGGATGCGCTGGGCGTCGCAGAGGGGACGACCTTCGTCGACCTCGGCACCGGAACCGGCTCACTTCCGATTCGCGCTGCACTCCGAGGCGCCAATGCCCACGCCGTCGATGTCTCCACCAACATGCTCCACTTCGTGCGCCGTCGCGCGAGTGAGGCCGGCGTAGCACTCGAGATCCACAAGGCGGGGTTCCTCAGCTACCGGCACGAGGGTCCGCCAGCGGACGTCGTCACGACCCGTTCGGCGCTTCACCAGCTTCCGGACACCTGGAAGCAGGTGGCCCTCAACAACGTGGCATCCATGCTCGCGGTGGGCGGTCGCTTCTTCCTCCAGGATGCCATCTGGTCCTTCCCTCCGGCCGAGTCGATGGAGATGCTCCCGGCCTGGGTCGAACGCTCAGCGAAGCCACCCGGAGAGGGATTCACTCGCGATGACTTCGAGACCCATCTTCGGGAGGAGTTCTCCACCTTCTCGTGGATCCTCGAAGAAATGATCGAACGAGCCGGACTCACGATCTCGGAAGTCCGACATCCAGAGCCCTGGTACGGCGAGATTCTCGCGGCCAAGCCGGGTGCCGGGACGCCGGACCCGGCCGGCGCTTCAGACCCGCGCCCCTAGCCCGAACGAACCGGCAGGCGCAGCTTGAAGGTGCTGCCCTCGGGCCCGGAGCTCGCTTCGAGGCTGCCGCGATGGGCGACGGCGATGTCGCGGCCGATCGAGAGCCCGAGGCCGCTGCCTTCCCGCTTCGTCGAGTAGAAGGGCTCGAAGATGCGGGCCATGTCCTCGGCCTCGATGCCGGGGCCGTCGTCGCTGATCTCGACCTCGACGAACCCCGCGTCCTCCCGACAGGCGATGCGCACCGCGCCGCCCGGCCCGACGGCCTCCACCGCGTTCTGCAGCAGGTTCAGAAGCACCTGGGTGATCTGGTAGCGCTGGCAGTGGATCTCGGGAACCACCGCGAAGCGCGTCTCGAATCCGATGTCCTGCTTCGCCTCGGCGCGCACGATGTGGAGGGCGGTCTCGATCATGCGCGGCACGTCCGCGCGCTCCGGGGTGCCCGCGACGCCCTGGGCGAAGCGCCGGAGCTCGTCGCCTACGTGACGGATGCGGTCCGCGCCGTCCCAGGCCTCACCGAGCAGGCTGCCGAACTCCTCTGCGAGCAGGCTCATGCGGCTCTCGGCCGAGGCGGAGAGAGCCAGCTCCCGGGTGCGCTCGATGCGCGGATCGTCCGAGCCGGGCAGATGAGAGGCGCTCTCGACGACGGAGAGCAGGCCGGGGAGCGTGCGCGACAGCTCGCGTGTGTACTCCTGGGCGCGCACCAGGTTCGAGAGCAGGAAGCTCAGCGGGTTGTTCACCTCGTGGGCGATGCTCGCGGCGAGCTTCCCCATCGCGGCGACGCGCTCCTGACGGCTGAGCGCAGCGCGCGCCTCGTTGACCTCGCGCGTACGCTCCTCGACCAGCGACTCGAGGTTGCGCGTGTGACGCGCCTGCTCCCGTACCAGGTGGGCATGGCGGATCGCCACGGCCACGAAGTCGGAGAGTACGCCGAGGGTGCGGGCGAGATCTTCCGCGTTCTCGCTGGTCGCATCGGGCCGGGCGGGGCCCTCCTTCACCACGGCGAGGACGCCGAGGAGCTGATGCTGGGAGACGAGCGGCGTGACGTGTCCCTGGGTGCCGTCGGCCAGCTCGAAGCGGGTCACCTCGGAGGCCTCGAAACAGGAGCCGATGGCCTCGGACAGCCGGTGGCAGGCCTCGGCGACCAGCGGCTCGCCGCGCGAGGCCATGAGCTCGGGCTCCCGGTCCCTGCCTTCGAGGATCAGGGAGGCGTATCGGAACGGAACGGCGGCCTCGACCACCTCCAGGAGCCCCTCGCCGAGGCTTCGCACCTCGAAGCGGCTCGCGAAGAGCTCGCCGACCTTCCGCAGCAGCGAGAGCTCGCCCACCCGTCGTTCGAACTCGCCGAAGCCATGGAGGGTCGAGTCGCGCAGCAGCCCCACGATGGGCTCGAGCCGACCGAGGGTGCAAAGGGCCGACGCGACGTCGGGCTCGGGCCCGTCGAGCTGCTCGTTCAGCTGCGCGATCAGGCGGGAGGCCGGGTCGGCGGGCACGGGGCGAGTGCGCGACGGATCGCTCATGCCTCGCCTCCGCCGACGCCGAGCTCGATGACGCCGCGCCGCGCCAGAAGCCTCTCCTCCAGCGTGGCGACCTGCTCTCGCTCGAGGCCGAGCGCGTGGAGCCACGACGTGGGGATCGGATCCTCGGGCTTGCACTCTCCCGGCCCCTCGAAGCCGGAGTCGCGCGCCAGCTGATCGGCGATCGCCACGATCGCCGCGAAGCCCGACGGCTCGTTCTCGGGGGCGTGGTGCCGTCCGGCGGCCGAGAGCAGGCGATCGGGGACGCTCCAGCTCTCGAAGAGCACCGAGGCCGCCCAGCCGTGGTCGACGCCGAGCGTCTCGCGCTCGATCTCGACGAGGTCGCCGCCCGCGTCCACGCGAGCGAGCACTTCCCCGTACAGCGGGCCTTCGACCTCGGAGAGCACCGCCATGCCGAGATCGTGCAGCAGACCCGCGACGTAGGCGGACGAGCCGTCGAGTCGCGCCGCGTCGGCCACGATGCGCGCCGCCTCGCCGACCGCGCAGGAGTGCCGCCACAGGGCGCGGCGGTCGAGGTTGTCGTCGTCGCCCTGGAAGACCGGGGCCATGGCCGCGCAGGTCGCGAGGGTGAGCACGTTCTTGTAGCCGATCACCAGGACCGCGCGGCTGATGGTCTCGACGCCGCCGGCCACGCCGAAGTACGCGCTGTTGGAGAGCCGCAACACCCGGGACGCCACCGCGGGATCGAGGGCGATGGCGGCCTCGAGATCGGCGATGTCGGATTCGCAGTCGGCCGCCAGCGAGAGGATCCGGTCGAGGGACGCGCTCGGCGACGCGATGCTCTCGAGGCGTTGGATCTTGCGGCGCAGCTCCTCCGGTCCCATTTTCGTCCCATCGGAGCCTCGCGGCCCGGGCTCAATCGGGGGAAAGCCGGGGTGCGGCTGCACCCTTCTGCGTACGCCTCGCGCACGGGCCGAGCACGGTGTCGAGCGTGGGCCCGGCGCAGGCTCGAGCGCCCGACTAACGCGTGAGGACGCGGTCGAAGCGCACCTCGGGTGCGCGCCCGTCCGCGGGGCGCAGCGCGATCCCACCGTCGAGGCTGCGCAGCTCGTAGCGGACCCCGCCCAGGACGAGCGCCGCGTCGGTGTAGCGCCCGTCCCAGCGAAGGGCGCCGGAGCGAAGCTCGGCACTGCCGTCTTCGCGTACCCGCAGCTCGAGTTCGCCGCCGGCGGCCGGGTCGAAGCCGCGGAACGTGCCCAGATGGGCGGCGGGAATTGCCGGGCCCGGCGCGGGCGGCGTGAAGCCCGAGGGCCCGGCCGGAGCCGGCGCGGCCGAGCCGCCGCCGGGCTCGAGCCAGGGCAGGGTTTCACCCGACCCGGCGGATGCGCTGCCGCGCGAGGGGGGAGGCGGCGGGGGCGGGTCGAGCCACGGGAGGTCGGAGGTCCCGCTACCGGGGGCCGGCTGAGCCCGGGGCGGCGGGAGCGGTGCGGGCGGGGGCGGCTCGGGCTGGCTCTGGGAGCCCGCCACGATCGCCCCGATCGCCGCCAGGCCGGCGAGCGCACCGACCGCGCCGAGCGCACCGCTCGAGTCGTCGTCGTCGCTCGCGACGCGGCGGCCGAACTCGGGCCGCCCGACCAGCTCGAACTCCGCGCGGCAGCCGCGATCCACCCAGACTCCGTCGCGATCGAAGCCCCAGGAGCGGCCCTGCCGACAGTCGGCGTCCGACTTCTGCCGGATCAGGATGGCGCGCTCGAGATCGAAGTCCGCGTTGCAGCGGCGGCGACGCCCTTCCTTGCTGTTGCAGTCGATGCGCTCACGCGGCGAGACCGCCACCTCGAAGCGGCCGCGACAGCCGTCGCTCACCCACACGCCGCGGTCGTCGTGCCCGAAGCTCCGCCCCTCGCGACACGCCGCGTTCGAGAGCTGCTCGACGAGACGGACGTCGTCGATCCGGCGGCCGACATCGCAGCGCTTCCGCTTGCCCTTGTTGCTCTCGCACACGAAGTCGCGGGCGCTCGCGGCCGACGCGAGCAGAAAGCCCGAGAGGATGCACAGAATCAGGACGCGGCACGATGTCATGGCTCGGAGTCTAGGCGCCAACCCCGCCTGCGGCCCTCGAGTCCGACGTTCGGGTGGCCCTCAGGCGCGGCGGCGGGCGCACCCGAGGCCCAGGATCGCGGCGAGCCCGAGCAGGGCGGGCTCCCCGACGGCGCGCGCCCGGAGTGCATCGGCGGCAGCGAACCACGCGGGCTTCTTCTGGTAATCGACGTCGAAGGGCAGCGGAATCAGGCCGGGAGCGAGGAAGCTGTCGATCCACGTGTAGCGATCGGTGAAGCCCCAGAACGTGATCCCCTGACAGGCCTCGACCGCCAGGCACTCGCTCATCACGCGGCCGAGGCTGCGCGCCTGAGCCTCGAGCCGATCCGGTGTGAGGGGCGTCACCGGCATGTCGAGCTCGGTCAGCTCGACCAGCAGCCCGAGGTCCGCGAAGGCCTGCACCATCTCCTGGAGGAAGCCCGGCGCGGGCTCGTTGAAGCCGGTGAGGTAGTGCCCCTGGAGCCCGACGGCGTCGATCGGGACACCCTGCGCGAGCAGGTCGGTGACGAGTGCGTAGAGCGCGTCGAACTTCGCGCGGCTCGTGACCTGGGTCTCGTTCAGGAACAGCACGGCGCCGGGGTCGGCGGCCCGGGCCGCATGGAAGGCCTGGGCGATGTAGTCCGGGCCCAGCAGGTCGAGGTAGACGTTGTCGCGCAGGACCGGGGGGCCGAAGATCTCGAGCGGCTCGTTCACGACGTCCCATGCGTCGACGCGGCCGGCGTAGCGACGCCCGACCGTGTCGATGTGCTCGTCGAGCACGCCCTGCAGCTCCACCGGATCGTCGATGGCGGAGACCCAGTCGGGAATCCGGATCGGGTCCGACCAGAGCAGGGTGTGGCCGCGCACGCGCATTCCGTTGGCCTCGGCGAAGGCCACCAGCTCGTCGGCCGGGCCGAACCGGTAGGTATCCCGGTCGGGCCGGAGCGCGACCCATTTCATCTGGTTCTCGGGCGTGAGCGAGCCGAACTCGCGGGGCAGGATCTCGGCGTAGGTCGGGTCGCCCTGGATCAACGCGGGCTGGGTCGCCGCCCCGATCCGCACGCCGGCGAGATCCGCAAGCTCTCGCAGGGTGCAGTCGGAGCCCGGCTCGAGACACGGGTCGGTCGGGAGTGCGCGCACCGGTCCTCCCGCGAGGCAGAGGAGAGCGAGGAGGAAGCCGACCCGGCGCATCAGCATGCAGAGAAGTGGCGCTCCGAAGCCGTGCGTGGCACCTCCATCCGAGATAGAAAAGGGGGCGATGAACCTCCCGGGAGCCGATCCGCTCCTGATCCTCGCGACCGTCCTCGCCGCGGGGACGGCGCTCGGCTGGATGGCAAAGCGGATCCATCTGCCCTCGGTGACCGGGCAGATCGTGGCGGGCGTGCTGATCGGCCCTTCGGTCCTCGGGCTCTTCGACCCCCACGCGATCGAGGGCCTGGCCCCGCTCACCCACTTCGCGCTGGCGTTGATCGGCGTCACCGTGGGCGCCCACCTCAACCTCGCCCGCCTGCGCAACGCCGGCCGCAGGCTCTTCTGGCTGCTGATCGCCGAGGCGCTGATCACTCCTCTCTTCGTCGCCGGGCCGATCCTCCTGCTGAGCGACGCGGGTCTCCCCTTCGCCCTCCTGATCGGGACCCTCGCCGTCTCGACCGCGCCCGCGACCGTCGTCGCGCTGGTGCGCGAGACACGCTCGAAGGGCGTGTTCGTCAAGACCCTGGTGGCGGCCGTCGCCCTGAACAACATGGCCTGCATCTTCCTCTTCGAGCTCGCGCGCGAGGGAGGGCGCGCGCTGCTCGCCGGGAGCGATCCCTCCGCCCTCGAGGTCCTCGCGGGTGCCGGGGCCTCGGTCGGTGCGGCCATCTTCGTGGGCGCGTCCCTCGCCGTGGTCACGCACCTGGGAACGCTTCGCGTCCATCTCCCCGAGCGGCTCGCCACCATCTCGGTGATGTCGCTGCTCCTGACCTACGGGCTCGCCTCCTACGCCGAGGTGTCGCCCCTGGCCGCCTGCCTTGCGCTGGGTGTGGTGCAGACCAATCTCGCGCCGTCGCGGGATCGCATCGTCGACGCCGTCTTCGCGAACTTCGAGCCCGTGATCCTGTGCGTGTTCTTCACGCTGGCCGGCCTGCACCTGTCGCTGGACAACGCCTGGGCCGTGGGTGGCGTGGCCCTGCTCTTCCTGATCGGGCGGAGCGCCGGCAAGCTCACCTCCTCGAACCTGGCGATGCGGCTCGCCGGCGCCACGGATCGGGTGCGACGCAACCTGGGCCTGGCCCTGATCCCCCAGGCGGGCGTGGCCATCGGCCTCGTGATCCTGGTGCAGGACGACGGGGCGTTCGCTGGGATCCAGGCTTCGTTCACGGCGGTCGTGCTCACGGCGGTCACCGTGAACGAGGTGATCGGCCCCATCGCGACGCGCTTCGCACTGGCGCGCTCGGGCGAGGCCGGCCGCGACCATCCGCGGCTCGTCGACTTCCTGCAGGAGGAGAACATCGAGACGGAGCTCGAGGCCGCGTCGATGGAGGCGGCGATCGACCAGCTCGTCGCGGCGCTGATCCGATCCCACCAGCTCGTGGGCGTCGACGCCGAGGCATTGCGGCGCTCGGTGCTCGAGCGCGAGGCGCGAGTCTCGACGTGTCTCGGCGAAGGTCTCGCGGTTCCCCACGGCGAGCTTCCCGAGGGCTTCCCGATGGTCGGCGTGATGGGCCTCTCCAAGCGCGGCCTGCCCTTCCCGACGCCCGACGGCCGCCCCGTCCACTGCGTGGTGCTGCTCGCCACGCCGAAGGGCGAGCGCGACCGGCACCTCGAGGTGCTGGCCGCCCTGGCGCGCACCGTGGGGGCCGACCCCGCCGTGCAGGCCGAGCTCTACAACTGCACCAGCTCCGCTCACGCCTACGAGATCCTCCACGGCGAGGAGACCGAGGAGTTCAACTACTTCCTGGGTAGCGATGTCGGCAACGACTGAACGGCAGCCGGCAGGCGCGCGGCAGCTCATCGGCGTCCCGGGTGCAAGAAGCGCCGAAACGACCCGTTCTCGCTGCGGAAGAGTCACCTGGGTCGAAAAGCGCCCAGCGCGGGACTCAGAGAGCGGATTCGGCTCGCAATGCGGAACCGGAGAGGCGTAGGATGGCACTTACCGGGAGGTGAGGGAGCGTCCAGAAGCAGCAGGAGCCGCCAAAGAGCGACGACGGACCGGAAGAGAACGGGATGACGCGAGAAGCCCCCCATCGCCTCCTCTCGCTGGCACGGACGCTGGCCGCGCTCTCCCTCATCCTGCTCCTGCCCCTGCTCACGGTGGGGCTGCTCCCCGCGAGCGCCGGAGCCGGCGGCTCCGAGTCCTCCGGCAGCGACATCCTGGCGGCCCAGCCCGAAGTCATCCGCCATCGCGTCCTGCGTGGCGAGATCGCCCAGATCGAACCCGATCCCGGCCTCTTCTTCCAGGCGCTGCTCACCTTCGAGCGGCCCGTCGATCGCGTCTCCAACCTGCTCGGTCAGACCGAGCGCCAGACGGAGTTCCGCAAGGACCTGAAGCAGGCCGCCACCCTGGCCGTGTTCCAGGACGGCGCCCTCCAGCGCCAGCGCATGCGCTACGGGTTCTTCGATTTCGTGGTGCACCTGCGCTACGTGGTCGACGTCGCAGGCCGCCGGATCCAGTGGGCGCTCGACGACCGCTTCGAGAACGACCTGCGCCGGCTGAACGGCTACTGGGAGCTCCACCCGCTCACGGAGTCGCGCACCCTCGCGCGCTTCGGCTCGCAGGTCGAGCTGCGCCTGCCGACGCCCGCGACCCTCCAGCGCGAGGCCACGCGCCGCGACATCGAGCGGGTGCAGCGCTGGGTCAACTCCGAGGGCCTCTGGCGGCCCTAGGCCTGGCGGCCGTAGGCCCCGCTGCGTTCCCATCCTCGTAGTGCGGGTGCACGTCGAGGCCGCGAGCCACGAATCCGCTCGCACCGAGCGTGGGCGGCAGCTCGGCGAGGAGGGCACGGCCGGCCTCCACGCTCGCCACCTCGGCGAAGCACGCGCCGCCGCTCCCTGACATGCGAGCGGGCCCCCGGTCGCGGAGCCACGCCAGCACCTGACCGACCTCGGGGTGCAGGCGCGTGGCGACGGGCTCGAGATCGTTCGCGACGCGGCCTTCCCACAGGTCGGCCTCCGACACCGGAGCGTGATCGCGCACCAGGTCGGGCGCCGCGAAGACGGCGGGCGTCGAGACGTGGACACCGGGGACGACGACCAGATAGGTCGCCTCGGGCAAGGTGATGGGCCGCAGCCGCTCCCCCACCCCCTCGGCCCACGCAGAGCGCCCGCCCACGAAGACGGGAACGTCCGCACCGAGAGACAGCCCGATGCGCGACAGCCGGTCGCGGCCGAGCTCGAGGCCCCAGAGACGATCGAGGGCGAGCAGGGTCGTCGCCGCGTCGGAGCTGCCGCCGCCGAGGCCCGCGCCGGCCGGGACGTGCTTCTCCACCGCGATGTCGACGCCCAGCCGACAGCCCGACTCCCGCTGCAGGAGGCGCGCTGCCCGCACCACCAGATCGTCCTCGGGCGAGAGCCCGGGCTGGCCCTCGGGACGCTCGACCCGGCCGTCGTCACGGACCCGGAAGCGCAGGCGGTCGCCGTGATCGAGGAAGCGGAACACCGTCTGCAGCTCGTGGTAGCCGTCGTCCCTCCGGCCCACCACGTGCAGGAACAGATTCAGCTTGGCCGGTGCCAGCCAGACCTCGGGAGCCTCGGCAGCGGACATGGTTCCTCCCTGGGGCAACAGGTCGCCGATCGGCCGGGCGTGTCAATGGCGCCGTCGCCCACACTTGACAGCCCCGGACCCTCCCCCGATGGTGACTCGCCATGCTTCGACCCCCCTCTGCTCGGCCGAAGAGCCTTCGCCGGCTCGCCTCGGCCCTTCTTCTGGTGGCCTTCTCCGCTGCGCCCGCGTGGTCGCAGAAGCGCGACGTCGATCTCGGCGCAGTCTGGAAGCCGATCGACGGCGTCTACCTGATCCACGCCGACCCGGCGACCCAGGTGCTCGTGTTTCCGGGCGGCGAGTTCGTGCTGGACGGCGCCGGCCTCGACCTCTTCGCCGGGACGATCCGCCTCGAGGGCCACACCGTGATCCGCTCCCATGCCCCGGGGGCCCAGCCCGAGCCCGTGACCGGTGCCGGGCGTCCCGGCCGGACCGGCCGCTCGGGCAAGGGCTACGCGCCCGTCCCCGTCGGCGCCCTGTCTGCCGTGTGGAAGGACAAGCACGGCGCGCGTGGGCGGCCGGGGGAGAATGGCGGCAAGGGCCTCTCGGGTCAGGACGGGCTCTCCGGCTCCCGCGTGACCCTGCGCATCGAGAAGATCGTCGGAGACGGGAAGCTCACGGTCCTGAACGGCGGGACCCGCGGCGGCAGCGGCCAGCAGGGAGGGCCCGGGGGCCACGGCGGCGACGGAGCCCGCGGCCGCGACGCGGGCCGCAGCGCCGCCTGCAAGAGTGCCGCGTCCTCCGGCGACGGCGGCAAGGGCGGACGCGGGGGCAGCGGCGGCGACGGCGGCGACGGCGGGCGCGGTGGCAACGGCGGCCCCGTCGTCTACACCGCCAACCTCGCGCCCTATCTCCAGTCGGGCCAGGTCACCCTGCGCTCGCCGGGTGGTCGTGCCGGCAAGGGCGGCATCGGAGGCCTCCCGGGCGCCGGCGGGACGGGCGGGCAGGGCGGCAAGCAGAGCAAGTGCGGGCCGGGCGGCGACGTCGGCGAGGCCGGGCCCGACGGGCTCCCCGGAGTCGACGGCGCGAACGGCGTCGAGGGAAAGCCGGGCGGGATCGTCGTGATCCCCGTCGCCGAGGGCTAGCCGCGCGCACGGCACCGAAAGCAACGAGGCCCGCCCACCTCGCGGTGGACGGGCCTCCTCGCACCTCGGAAGGTGCTCGAGCTAGAAGCTCTTCGAGACGCTGAACACGAAGCGCGGATCGCAGACGTCGAGGCCACCGAAGCACTCGCCATCCGACAGATCCGTGTCGTGGTAGCGGAAGTCCAGATCGAGGCCGTAGAAGGCCAGACCCAGACCGACGTTCCACTCGAGGTAGTCGGGCGTACCGAAGTCGTCGTTGTCGTCGATCCACTGGTAGCCGACGTTTGCGTCGATCGTCGGCGAGAAGGGCAGATCGCCGGGAATCGGAACCGAGACGCCGCCGCCCAGGTAGATGCCCGTCCCCGACGAGGCGAAGAAGTCGGGCGAGTAGTAGAACTGCGCCGAGACCGCCGCCGGGCCCAGGTCATAGCCTCCGCCCACACCGAGCTCGAGGTAGTTGTAGTCCTGGCTCGAGCCGGTGCCGGGGTACCAGTAGTAGATGACCGCGAGGTCGTAGCTGAACCCCGAGATCTCGCCCCCGTAGCCGGCGTACAGGTCGGCCTCGAGGTAGCCCTGGTCGCCGTCGCCGAAGTTGAGAGCCGATCCCCAGACGCCGGCGTAGATGCCGGACTCGTGCCAGAAATCGATGTTGCCCTGGACGGCGGGCTTGTTGTCGGTCTGGGAGATACCACGGAACGGGTAGTCGGACGTCAGCGTGACGCCGCCCGAGAAGCCCCAGCTCTCCTCTTCTTCTGCCCATGCGGCAGAGGAGGCGATGGCAGCGATACACAACGCCACCAACACGCTCATGCGCGTTGTCTCGATCATCGGGATTGGACCCTCCTTGCGAACTGCGAGCGCACCTGCCCGCGCCGGGACACTAAGCAATCGACATACCGACTCAACAGTGTTTCGCTGCACACGGACGGGCCGTTTCTGGCGCATTGTTGCCGTTCCTTGCGCCACTGGGCGTGCATGAGCGCCTAATTCATGGGCAGCTCGTGTGCAGTGGGGCGAAGCCCCCGCGGCGCTCAGGCGTCCTGACGAGGCCCATCGAACCAGCCGTTGCGGCGGTCTTCCTCGTTTCTGCGCGCGAGGTAGCTCCCGAGGTCGATTCCGTCGCTGGGATCGTAGGTGGTGTCCAGCAACACGAGCTCGCGCATGCGGTCGGGGCGGAAGCTCCGGTAGTCCTCGCGCAGCCCGCACCAGGCGGCCAGCGTCCACTTGCTGCCCCAGAAGTAGAGCCCGAGCGGGCGCGCGTCGCGCTCGCTCTCGGTTCCGTCCTCGCGCGCGTAGCGGAAGTGGATCAGGCGCCGCTCGCTGATCGCGCGGCGCAGCGCCGCGAGCTCACGGGAAGGCGCGGTGGCGCGCGGGTAGTCCGGGGCGAAGAGCGCCGTCTCGAAGAGGACGGGGCGCAACGCCTCGGGCAGCACCGCCTCGATCTTGGTCATCGCGCTGCCCACGGCGGAGGCGAGCTCGGCGTCGCCCCAGGCCGAGACGATGCGCGCACCGAGGACGAGACCCTCGAGCTCCTCGGCGTTGAAGGTGAGCGGCGCCAGCTCGTAGCCGCGCTCGAGCTGATAGCCGACGCCCGCCTCCCCGCGGATGGGCACGCCGGAGGCCTGCAGGTCGGCGATGTCGCGGTACACCGTGCGCTTGGAGACGCCGAGCTCGCTCGCCATCGACTCGCCCGTGGCGAAGCGACGCGCACGCAGCAGCTGCACCAGGCGGAAGAGACGATCGGCGCGTCTCATCGAGCCACTCCGTGCCCTCGGCCGCGCCGACCCACGGGCCGGCTCACGTACACAGCCCCACCGGATTGCCCGACGGGTCCGAGACCACCGCCACCACCGTGTGTCGGAGCAGGGTGGGCGGCACGAGCACCTCGCTGCCATAGGACAGCGCCCGCTGCAGGGCGACCGAGAGGTCCGGCACGCGCGCGTAGAAGACGCTGGTACGGCCACCGGCCAGGGCCTCCTCGAGAGGAACCGGAGTGCTGCCTCGGGCTGCGATCACGCCTGCCTCCTGATGGGTACCGGTCGTGCGACGGCTCCGGGCCGCCCCCGTCCCCTGCGGAGGGCCGAAGGAGCCGTCCTCCGGCTCCACGGGCCACCCCAGGACGTCCGAGTAGAAGCGCCGGAGCGTGTCACCATCCTGCCCTAGAAACTCGAGTCTGACCACCGGAACCGACATTCGATCTCCCCCTGGTTCGAACCCGAAAAGCCCTTCTGATTCAGCCGCTTGATGATTCCCCGGAGGTGGCGGCGGGGCGTCGGGACAAGGAGAGTCTACGGTGTCCCGGGTGACAGCCTTCTGTCAGCAGGGGGGCAGCAGGCGGGTCTCGGGGGCCGGCTGCTGCCAGGATCTGTCAGCAGCCCCCGGGCTCGGGGAAGCTCGGGGAGCCTAGGAGGCCGGATCGACCCAGATGGGCGAGGACCAGGCCCGCGGCTCGTGCTCGGCCAGGCAATCCCCGTCATCGGGATCGCACAGGTCGACGGCCAGGCAGCGCCCGTTCTCGTCGCGGTCGCAGCGGACGTTGCCCGCATTGACCCCCGGAGCCGGCGCCTCGTAGGCCCGTACGTAGTAGGCCGCGGTGCGGCCGGAGGCGGGGAAGTCCGGGTCGGAGAACAGGATCGAGCAGCCTTCGGGGCTCGGCTCGCAATCGAAGCGCTGCCAGGGATCCTCGATCAGCGCGGAGACGTCCTCGCCGGCCGACTGCTGGGGACGAACGCGCACCACCTCGATGCGGGTGATGGGCCGGCGCGTGTCCGAGGGGTGGTAGCACTCGCCCCGGCAGATCCGTTCCAGGTCCTCGGCGCCGAGCGCCTCCTGGCTGTCCGCGGGGCAGCCGGGCAGCTGCTCGAAGCTCCCCGCCGCGCGCACCCGGAAGACGGGCTCCTGGGCCATCGCGACCTCGGAGCCCATCGGAGCCGAGCCGGCGAGGGAGCCCGGCGGGTTGAGCAGGTCGAACCAGAGCAGGATGCGCGGGCCGCTGGTGCCGTATACCTCGCGCTGCTGCATGGCCTGCCACACGGCATCGCGGTCGCGGCCCTCGGCGTGGGCCGCGATCAGGCCGCCCGTCACGAAGAAGGACGCCTGGCGCTCGCCCTCGAGCAGCTGGAAGCCAGCGAGCTCGGTGTCCTCGATGTCGAAGGGCACCGACTCGGGCAAGGGCTCCTCCTCGGGCGGGCCGAGGAAGCCCGCGAGCCCACCCTCGCCGCGGGTGACGCCCGACTCGGTGTTCCCGGTCCGATCGAGCTCCTTGAAGCCCGTGCCGGGACGCGCCTTGTGGTTGTCGCTCGAGGACATGAAGCCCATGCGGAAGTGGCGCGGCTCCTCACCGTCGAAGTTGCCGAGCGCCAGGATGTACTGGGCCGATCCTCCGGGCCGGTAGTTGAAGGCGGGCTCGGCGCAATCCGTGCACTGTCCGGAGTCGAGCCAATCGGCGGCCGCCTCTCCGGTCACGGTGACGTGCCCCGCGACGCCCGACTCCGCGTAGCGGGCGCGCGCCTCGGCTGCCCGCCGCTCGCACTCCTCGTCCGACTCCCCCGCGGCGAGGCAGCGCTCGGCGATGATCTCTCCGGCCCGATGGCACGAGGGGAGGTAGCCGGGGCTCGGCTCGGGACAGATCGCCGTGCCGTCCTCGGCGAACTCGACGGCGCGCCAGCTCCGATAGGCCTCCGAGTCGCCGTGGCCCGAGTACACCTCGATCAGCGTCTGACGATCGGGGGCGAACTGGTCGCCCACGAGCTGCTTGTCCCAGGTGGAGCCCGGCGGCGTATAGAAGCCCCAGGTCGTGCCGTGGGGGATCACGACCGAGTCGAGCCCCCACTCGTCGAGCTTGCGGTAGAGATCGGCCGGGGTCTCCGCGATCTCGAAGCAGTCGGCCGGGAGGTCGGGGCTCGGCGTGTCCGCCTCGCAGAGGGGGAGGTCGTCGCGCTCGGCCATGTAGGTCACGAAGTCGCGGACGCGCTCGTCCCCGAGCCACGCCAGGACGCCGCGCCCGAACACCGGCGCGCCTTGCTGACGCGCCTGGAGCGCGAGCCCGCCCGAGGAGATGGGCCGCGCGGGGATCTCGTCGTCGTCGAGTCCGGGCAGCACCACGTTCTTGTGGCCGTAGTGATCGGCGGGCGTGCGGCCGACCTGGGTCCACTCCCAGCCGAGGTAGGCGACGGTGTCGGGATCCGCGGGATCTCCCGCCACGGCGTTGCACTGTCGGATCGAGTCCACGGTCTCGGACCAGTGGCGCGGCGTGAGCCCCTCGGCGTGATCGTTGATCGACCAGAAGTCGAGCTGGGAGCAGAAGCGCGCGAAGTCGCAGGCGTCCGCCGGCGGATGGGCGCCCTCCCCGCCGAGCGCGGGCAGGCTGAGCACGAAGGCGTCGAAGGAGAAGGTCGTGTGGACGTGGAGGTCGCCGAAGAGGATCTGCTTGGGTCGCGAGACGAGCATCTCGTCGGCGGCGTCGGCGACGGCCTGCGCGCCTTCGGAGACGACGTCCGCCGGGCGCACGGCGTCGGTCACGACGCCCGGCGGCTCGTGCTCGCCGAGCCCGCCGCTGCCGACGTGGTTGAACCAGAGGCCGAGCACCACGACCAGGGCGACGACGACGAGAACGAGAATGCGCGACATCCAGGAACCCCTCCGGCCGGGCCGACCGTCCCGATACGGTGGCCTTCCTGGGCTGGGAGTGGACTCAGGTCGGGGACGCGCCCGAGAACCACTACGGGCACAAGAACGTCGTGCTCCGAGGTCTCGAGGACCACGAGATCACGATGCGCCCGATCGGGGCGACGGCGTCCCGCAACACGATCATGGCCGCCAATCCCTTCGGCGGGCCCGCGTCCGGCGCGTTCCTGCACTACGCCGGCGACGAGCGCCTGCATGGCCTCTCGCGCCTCTTCCAGGAGAACGAGGCGCTCGAGCGCTGTCCCGACGACGTGCCGGTCCGGCAGCTCTCCCCGGACTGCCTGGAGCTCGCGCCCACGCCCGTCGAGCTCTTCGCCAAGCTCGACGACTGGGGCGTGGACTCGATCGTGATCCCGCACGGCACGACCTGGGGCTTCTACACGCCCCCCGCGAGCGACTGGGCCAAGCAGCTCGTCGGTCCGATGCACGACCCCGCGCGCCAGACGCTCTTCGAGATCTACTCGGGCCACGGCAACTCGGAGCAGTGGCGGGACTTCGCGTCGGTCGCCTTCGACGCCGAGGGGAAGGCGACCTGTCTCGCGCCGACGGACGGGTTCACGCCGA
>JAAUYD010025663.1_pt1 | contig 20777 bp, 17 predicted proteins | sample 7278101 | NCBI WGS metagenome assembly JAAUYD01 (sample SAMN14350128, study PRJNA611818) | marine sediment metagenome | isolation source: surface marine sediment (0.6m) | place: French Polynesia: Moorea | collected 2018-08
CATCTGTCGCAGGCTATTCACTCTACAAGCCAGCAGTGGATGATGACAGCGTAGATTGGGGAATTGCAGCTACTGGTAGCATAGGAAGGATTCGTGCCCCACGTCTGGAATTACAGCTAAAATCAACATCAACAGATGTATTGGATGACACCACCATCCGCTATCCTCTCAAACTCAAAAACTACAATGACTTGAGATTTCCTAACTTTGCTATTCCCAGAATCTTAGTTTTGATTTTACTACCCAACAAATTAGACAATTGGATGCAACAATCAGAAGCAGAACTGTGTATGAGGTATTGTGGTTATTGGTTATCCTTAAGGGGAATGCCAGAAACACAAAATACAACAACTGTGAGTGTGACTATACCCAGAACTAACCAATTCACAGTTGCTGCTCTCGAATCAATTATGCAAGGAATTGGTCAAGGGTTACAGCCATGAAATTAACACTGGGGGACGCAGGAATTCTGCAAGCTATAAAACCAGAAAAATTGAGAAATTATTTACAAGCACATGGCTGGTATTTTCACCGTCCTTTTCTGGAAAATGCTACTATTTGGCTCAAACAAGAACCAGAACGCGGTGAATTTGAAATTCTGCTACCCAATCAACAAAATCTCGGTGATTATGTTGTTCGGATTCGGGAAATCATAGAAATATTAGAAATTGTAGAAAATCGCTCGCAAGCGGAAATTTTAAATGATTTAGTTACTGTTTATCCTCATATCAGTATTCAGGGAGTGATAATTAAAATTGCAAATCCCAATGCTGATAAATTAAGTGGGGAAGTTACGTTACTTGGAGTGTTTTCAAATAAGTTGTGTCCGATAAAATTAGAATTAGTAGACCACGATTATATTTTAGCGATTAAGGCTTATCAAGAAAGACTGACTGTTATTTGTCATGGGGATTTAATTAAAGAGGATAGTAGATTTATTTTTAAGAATATTCAGCAGTTTAGCCTTGATAGTCTTAGTGATAAATAGGAAACTGATGATGTCCGGTTAATTACCCATAATATTTTGTTGTGGTTAAATTTGATGTAACCTACTAGCCACAAAGCTTTTGGGACTGCTTCCCTACGATCGCAATGATGGTTGTTTAAGTGGACTTGATATGACTCTCATACTTAGGTTAACAGAGTGTCAAAAATCCTTACCCTTGAGGATGATTAACTGTAGGGTGTGTGACCCTTGGATAAATATTGTACGCAAAAATAATACTTATAGCGTCACACACCAACCACCCATTGGAGCAATATCGTAAGTTCTGATTTATTCAGAAATAGGGAATGTTTTAGCCAAAAATTTTCATCTTGATTTTTCGCAAATTTACTAGTATGAAAAAAACCAAGAATTGATAGAAAAATTTAAGCATCAATAGTTATCTATTCTGAACTCACAGGCCCTAGAAAGCTGTTCGGCTGTAAATGGCTCGAAGCTAATTAAAGGTAAATGTTGGGGGTTATTAATTATTTCCTGTGCCAACAAGAACCCAACAATAGTCCACATTTGGTCTTTCCTGGAATGCTTACCAATTAGTTTACCTTGTTTACCATCATAATACTCTGGCCATTCATCATCTTTAAGTCGTGCTTGGGCAATAGCGATCGCTCTTTGTGCTATTTCAAACTTCTTAGTTTTTACAGAAGCACCTGTTAATATCCACAGTAACACGGGCCAGTTGCCACCATTATGATAAGACCAAGGAATATTCTTGGGGTCACAACCTGTCATGTACCTATATTCGTCCTTCTCCAACGCTGGAAAGGTGATTTTCATTGGCATATCTCCCACCAAATCATCCCATCTTTCTTCAATCAAAGTCATAATAGCTTGGGACTGCTCTGGTGTAGCCAAATCAGTAATCACAGCCATTAAGTTACCCAGAGAAAAGAAACGGCTATCCAATTGGGATGGTCCGACATTACCCGCTAGATAACCACCCCCTTTGGGCAACCAGTTAGCTAACTCATAATGAGGCAAAGAATCAACATAAATATTGAACTGGTTGATCGCATTTTTGCCATACTCTTCTCCTCTATAACGATAAATGGCATTCAAACGACGAAAATCAATCCAATAATGATTACGAATATGAGCAATTAATACGGGTAAGCGATTATCAATAGCAGTTACCAAGTCTTCATTACCTTGACAAATCAACAATTCGCGGGATGCCCGTAATGCAGCATAAAATAGGGATTGAATCTCCAATGGATGACCGTAAATACCCAAACGACGGTCAATCATGCAAGAACCATCGGGAACCAAAAGGGTAGGATACATATCAAAGCGAGCTGCCAAACAAAGCTCTAAAATTAATCGAATACCCCGTTGGAAATCATCCCGGTATGCCAAAGAATAATCCTTAGTTGCTACCACATAAGCACGCAATAAAATTATCCACCACAAAGAAGAATCCACTGGAGTTACTCTAGCGATGGCATGTTCACCAAAATCTGCCTCTAAATATTCCTCCTCATTGGATACAACCTTAAAACTGGCAGGCATCAAACCTCTACCTGGTTTATAAGCATCCAATTGGTCTTCTTTTGGCTGTAACTTTAAATTTGCTTCGAGAAAATTACGAACAATTTCCGTCCTTCCTTTAATTAAAAATAGTAGGGCGGAAGGTACAAAATCACGAATGAAGCACTGGTCATAATTGAGTGCATCAACAGTATTATCTAAAGCTGCTACCGTACCTACAGGATACTCTTGGTAATAGATAATAGATTGTTCAATTTTTGACCAAGCTTCTTGTTCTAATTCTTGATATGTTGCCACTTTGTTTAGTTGCATTTCCAGAATAACTCCATTTTAATTCCTATCTTTTGGTAGACACAACTGCATATATTGTTATTTATATGTTTCTTTAGGTATTTCATCGATTGTACAAATAGTAAGTTCCGTGGAATAGGCAGCATTAATTTTCATTTGATGAAATAAAAAATAACTCATCAATTATCTTTCTAACTTGTAACTCATATTTTTTACTGTGTCAGCTTGTTCATCTAAATTTATTTTGTTCCATATTTTCCATTGTTCCTACTCTTGAGAAAACTGGATATATAAATCCGAACAGCATTGATCTATTATTGTTATAATGAGTTATACTCAAGAATATACTAATTATCTTGAGCTATAATGAGTAAAAATGCTATTTTATCTAGATAAATATAAAGATATTTTTAGAGAAATAATTTGTGCTATTGAATATCTATAATTCATACTGAGCAAATAAAAATACATCTCAATGACTGTTGGATTCTGATATGAAATATGAGCTTTATTTTGAGTATATGTACTTAATTAATATTTGTAATATAGTCCCTATATATTTTCGTAAATAGTCCCTATATATAAGACCTCGTCCTTAAGGACGGGGTTTAAATAAATTATAACTATTTTTCACAAACAGCAATATTATTTTTATATTTCCTTGGTCAAAAGAAGGCAGAAGGGGAAATGGTTTAGAAGTAGGTTGGACTCCTGCCAAACTCCTGATATCTTGCACTTGTACCCTGGAAGGGTGAGGCTATACGAATAAAGCCTGCCGGGAGCAGGCTAGTAAGCTGTTAAGTGTCTAAATTGTATACATAAAGCAGGCAGGACTTCGGCGTGAGCTCAGACGTTCGGCTCAGCTCAGTCGAGCCGTCGAACGCTGCCCGCACTACAATCACCGGATTTTTTTACTTTATACAATTTAGCTGTGTATTAACTTAAATCCTAATTTATCGTGTTGTTGATCAAAAAATATGTTTATTGCAGACAATTGAAATCCGTATTAATATGAGGCGTGCAAGATGTGAGCGCCCCCAGGAGGGGGAATTCAAAATGCCTCTTGCAGAGGAGCTACGCTAACAAAATTCAAAATGCCTCTTGCAGAGGAGTTTCGCTAACAAAATTATTAAACCCCCTCCCAACGAATGAAACTAGTACCTGCATTCTTGTTTGGCTAAAATCCCTGCTATATAAGGGTTATAAAATGCCTCACTTAAAGCTTGTCAGCCCACTACAAACACCTAATTTCGTTCAATAATCAAACCGGATTCCTATATAAGTTAAATAGGGGTTATGATAAATAATAATTGTTATCAGTAATTTTGATGCTGACTGATTTAATAAAGTGCTGATGAAATAATAATTTTAGAGAACCAAAGACTCAATAAAATTATACCAACAACAGCTAACTGAGATAAAGAATCTGGAATCTGGGAAATGTGCTTGCATCCAGTGTATAATGCCAGAATGAGGTAAGTTATAGATAAAACAGAAAGTATCAAAATAATTTCAAAATTAATACCTCCCAGTATTGTACTTAATAACATCAAAAACCCAGGAGCTAATAGGGAGGAACCAGCAATAAAAATATCTCCTTCCGGACAACCAAAACCGCGAAATATTTTCCTGACTGAGATGCTGGCAACTGCGAAACTGATAAATTGTGTTGCTCCTAAACCGAGAATTTGAGCAACATTAAAACGACTATATCCCAGAAAAAAAGAAAAATTTGATAACGTTCGATGCACACTAAATAATAGACAAGTTACATAAAAAATTCCAAAGGTAATTCCTACTGCTAAAGCACGTTTTTTACCTAAACTTTGATAAAATATTGGTAGTCCCCCCACGGGGTTACTCACAAAAATTTTTAACCCTTCAAGAGCATCTTTGAGAGTATTTTGAATTTGGAAACCAGGCTCCGATGATTTTGCTGAGTTGCGAGGATTACCTTGATAAGCTGTTGTATGTGTAGTATATTTTACATCATTTGATGTTTTTGTAGATTCTGGTACTTCCACGTCTGCATCATCAGGAATATTTTCTGACACAGATTCCTGTGAATCTTCTGAATCTTCCACAAAAGTATCTAAGGTAAATTCTTCAGTCCATAAAGTCGAACTAGAACCAACTTGACGGCCATAAACCTTAACAGTTTTAATCACCTTTACACCCAAATTGGACATACCTCTGTGGATAAATGGTAAAATATGCTCCTGAAGTGGTGGGTCTAATGATTCTAAAAAAATCTGTAAACAAGTATCTTGTAAACTAGCCTTAACATTTATTCCCTTGGGACTGAGTTGTCGATTAATTAAAGATGCGATCGCTTTTGGATTTCCTTGTTTTGCCAGCTCGACTATATTCTGTTCTGATGGGTTCATTGCATACCTCACGGGAAAGATTAGTAGATGACTGGACTTATAATTCCCGTATCCGTATTCTGGCTAACGTCAGTTGAGGTATTATTCTATCCCCAGCAAATATTAATAACTCAGATGATAGCAACTACAACAACAGTAACCTACGCTTAACTGCTTCCATACACACAGCCATACGGGTATTAGTAGTACTATCTTCCCAACTATCAATATCCAGCTTTTCCTTCAATCGCTGGATATAATTTTGGGCAGTTCTTAAAGATACATGCATACGTTCAGCGATCGCGTGGTCTGTCAAGCAATGTTGGCAAAGTAATTGCAGTGCTTCTAATTCTTTTTCAGTCAACTTCATCTCTCGACGTAATTCCTTGGGAATACGCAATTCTCCTTTTAAAGCACTTTGAGTACCTTCCATAAAAGCCTTACGCAATTCCATTTTATTTACCACCACAAATCCCCCGTGGTGTTTGTTGATTAAATTTACTACGTGTATAAGGAAACTAGAATCACTGGTATAAACTAGGATATTTAGATTGGGGTACTGCTCAAAAATTTGTCTTAATAGTTCTATTCCTGGTTTTGCAGACTGTTCCCCAGTGATAGTCCCAAATTGAAGATCCACTACCACTAATTCTGGTATTTCCAACTTTAACCTTTCCAAACCCTGTTCCGGGGTTTCCACGCAAACACAATTAGCAGATGCTTCTACCTTTTGTAAAAAGCAACAGTTGTTTTGAGCAACTTCTGGATGATCTTCAATGATGAGAAACAGAGGTTTATGGGAATGCATCAGGTTATTGAGTACTCACTAATATCTCCAGGAAATAATACAATTGTAAATTCCCATCTCACGCAAAAACAGGACAGATTAAAGATAGTTAGTAAAAATTAGCGACACCATTACCCAATCTTTACAATATCGCAATAGTTCTTCAACGTAATCCTTACACCATTTTGAAAAAAGAATACAACAGAGTAAGTAGGGGAACGGCATCATTAAGATAATTTTATACAGGAAAAGATTGTGGATGCCGTGCCCTTAGGGACTTCCAGATTAAAAAATATCCCAAAGTCATTTTACCAATCGATATGATTCGTAGGGGCGGGGTTACGGTGGGATTACAATGTGGGATAATTTATTTATTGGAAGTCCCTTACGAAGAATTAGCCTCACTAGTGGTCTGCCCTATAAGTTATGAAGGGTAAGAAATGTAGTGGGAGCGTCTCGCTCCCTGCTGACAAAAAGCTTCTCGCTCCCTACTTCCAGAAAGCGTCTCGCTCCCTGCTGACAAAAAGCGGGCAAGACTTCGGCGTGAGCTCAGTCGAACGCTGCCCGCACTACAATAAACTATCAAAATTAATGGGACAAAGCACTAGATTCCATTTCATTAGTTTTGACGAGTCGCGGTATTTAGCTCCCTGACTTCTATTCTAGGAATTGTTACAATGTTCGGATATTGATTCAGAAGTCGGGGAACACCTTACCTAGCCCTCATAACTAATCAAAAGGACTACTAACAATTAAACAGCGTGTTGGCGATACCAGGCGATGGTATTTTTTAATCCTTCCCGGAAATCTACCTGTGCCGTGAAACCGAAAGCTTTTTTCGCTCTTTCAGTATCCAAACAACGACGGGGTTGTCCATTGGGTTTATCCGTTTGCCAAACAAGTTCCCCTTCATACTCCATCAACTCGCAAATCAAATTGATTAAATCACGAATGGAAATTTCGTAACCTGTACCTAAATTCACAGGTTCTGAGTCATTGTAAAATTGAGTACCCATAACAATCCCCCTAGCTGCATCCTCAGAATAGAGGAACTCGCGGGTAGGACTGCCATCACCCCACACAGGAATTTGCTTCTCACCCTTAGCTTGTGCCTCATGTACCTTACGAATCAATGCTGGAATTACATGAGAACTTCTGGGGTCAAAATTATCTTCTGGTCCGTATAAATTTACAGGGAGCAGATAAATTCCATTAAAGTCATACTGCTGGCGGTAAGCTTGCATTTGTACTAACAGAGCCTTCTTAGCTACTCCATAGGGAGCGTTGGTTTCCTCTGGATAACCATTCCACAGATCCTCTTCCTTAAAAGGCACTGGGGTAAATTTGGGATAAGCGCAAATAGTACCTACACAGACAAACTTCTCCACTCCCGCCTCATAAGCAGCATGAATCAGCTGAGTCCCCATCATCAAATTGTCATAGTACAACTCAGCAGGCTTTTCCCGATTCAGTCCAATACCCCCGACATGGGCAGCAAGGTGAATGATAATATCCTGTTGATCTACAGCCCGTTGGCAGTTTTCCCAGACCCTTAAATCGCAATCGCGGGAGCGAGGGACTGTAATTTTTTCCCTGGTGGCTCCAGCCTCACAAAGTTGCTCAATTACCTGCCTTCCTAAGAAACCAGAACCACCAGTAACGATAATCCTCTTATCTTTTAGTTCCAAACCTTCCATGATTTTCCTCCTCAGTAATCTTGATTTAGAAATGTAGTGCTCCCAAATCTTGCCGAATCATGGCATTATCTTGGATAGTTTGTGCTACCTTCCCATTGGGAGAAGTTAAACCCAAAGCTTGGAGATCCGCTTCTACCATCAAGGCTACCAACTGCTCAAATGTGACTGAAGGTGTCCAACCTAACTTTTGACGTGCCTTAGTTGAATCACCAATTAATAAGTCTACTTCTGCTGGGCGGAGATAACGAGCATCAAACTCTATATAGTCTTCCCAATTCAGATTCACATAACTAAATGCTAGTTCTATGAATTCCCTTACCGAGTGGGTTTCACCAGTAGCAATCACATAATCGTCTGGTTGCTCTTGCTGTAACATCAGCCACATTGCCTTCACATAATCCTTGGCATAACCCCAGTCTCGCTTGGCATCCAAGTTACCCATATAAATTTTCTTTTGTTGCCCAGCCACAATCCGCGCAACTGCTCTGGTAATTTTACGAGTCACAAAAGTTTCACCCCGTCGAGGTGATTCATGGTTGAAGAGAATGCCATTACAGGCAAAAAGATTGTAAGATTCCCGATAATTGACCGTTTGCCAATGTGCATATACCTTGGCACAGGCGTAGGGACTGCGGGGATAAAAAGGGGTTGTCTCGCTTTGGGGTACTGCTTGGACTAAGCCATACATTTCTGAGGAACCAGCTTGGTAAAACCGAACCTGAATTCCTGTACGACGCTGGTAATCTCGGATTGCTTCCAATAAACGCAAGGTTCCCATACCTACTGCATCTACTGTGTATTCTGGAGAATCAAAACTAACCCTGACATGGGATTGAGCACCCAGATTATAAATTTCTGTTGGCTGAACCTCTTCTAAAATACGGCGCAGAGTAGTTCCATCTGTCAAGTCGCCGTAATGCAGGAACAATCTTACTCCTTCCTTGTGAGGATCTTCATAGACATGATCGATACGATCTGTATTGAAGGTGGAAGTCCGGCGTATAATTCCATGAACTTCATAACCTTGCTCCAATAAAAATTCACTCAGATACGAACCATCTTGACCTGTAATTCCAGTGATCAATGCTCGCTTTTGTTCGGTCATGCTTAATTATCCCTTATACAATAACTTATGAAGATATACTCAGCCTGATACACCCTAACAGCATAATAATTAGCTCCCCAAGGAGGAATTAATCCTTTAAAGGTTAACATATATACTTTTATATAATTTTATGTACTTGTATCAAAGTATATATGTTAATCATAAGTAGAAGCCTCAAATATCTCCGTAATGATGATGTCAGCGATCGCAAACTCTTATTAGTGGGGATAATCCACAGCATACCTGTATTATTTTATTTCTTCACTCCCTATTTTCAAGACAGTTTTTAAGTTTTTACCGTTGATGATGATATAAATAAATTTACTTATATATTTAGTTTTTATTTATACGTAATTTTGGAGACTGCAAATAGGAGTTAATTCTCCCACTTCTGGAACTGGCAAATTTTATGGCGGGGTTGCTCATTCCCGTTGCAAAACTTAATTAGGCCAGTTCCTGTGTTGGCGTAGCCACCCTGCAAGGTTCAAGCTGATATGAAAAACCATGACTTTGATATGTAGGAGTTGCGATCGCCTGGATTTACCATTCCATATCAGTACTGACTAGATAATGCAGTTTGAATAAATACATTAGCCAATAGTCATTGGCTAATTGACTATTGGCTGTTTGTGCTTTAGTAAGCGCCATTATCCTTAGGCATTACAACCACACCAATAGTTTTCAAAACAATCCACAGATCTAGCCACATGGTTCTGAATTTAACATAGTGCAAATCTATCATTACTCGGCGGGGGTAGGGGATATCATTGCGACCAGATACTTGCCATAATCCGGTGATTCCGGGACGGATTGTTAAAATTTGGTTGATGTGACAACCATACTTTGGTAGTTCTTCTGCCACTAAAGGTCGCGGTCCAACCACACTCATATCCCCTTTCAAGACATTCCAAAATTGAGGAAATTCGTCTAGGCTGGTAATTCGCAAAAATCTCCCTACCCTAGTGATTCTGGGGTCATTTTTGAGTTTAAAACTATGCTCAAACTCTTGTTTTAAATGAGGAGATGTTTCCATAATTTGCACCAGAACTTCGTCGGCATTACTGACCATTGTGCGAAACTTGATGCAATTAAATGGTTTATAATTTTTTCCGACTCTTTCTTGGATATAAAAAATTGGACCTTCAGAACTGCAAGCAATCAGTAGAGCCAATATTAAATAAACAGGGGAAAACAGAATTAATACCAATAGGGAAAACACAATATCGAACAGTCGCTTAGCGAACTCTCCGTGCAAGCTCTGCAAAGACAAGCCAGGGAATTTAACTCTAGGTATCTTTTTTGGTTGACCGCGTTTGAAAAAAGTACGCGAAGGCGCGTAGCTTCTGCTAGAAGGCGATCGCTTACCGGAGAGGAGTGAGCTTGAGCTCTGGGCTGTCATCATACTCCTTAAAAATCCACACCACACATAGTCCCAATCTTAAAGCCAAAAGCAGGTGCTTCTGGGTGAAAATTTCTAAAATCTTTTAAAATAAAGTGTTGTCACCTTTAACAGAGTGTTTTTCCTGGCTATGATATAAAAACTCCTGGTAACGCTGGGCAAAGACTTCTGTACTAAACTTAGTAGCGTGCGATCGCCCATATTCAGGGTCAAACTTTCCCTGAGAAGCTTCAAAAGATTCTATCGCCTCAATTAAAGCTGTTTCTGATTGCTCCCGGAAAAATACGCCAGTGGCGGTACTTGGTTTGACTGAGTGAACATCACGCACCGTTTCCAAGGCACCACCAGCACCATAGGCAATTACCGGAGTACCACAGGCTTGGGCTTCTACTAATGCCATGCCAAAATCTTCGCAAGCTGCATATACAAACCCTTTGGCAGAAGTCATGTATTTGCGGACTACCTCATCAGGCTGCCAACCTAGCAGTTGTATATTAGATTTTGCAATCTGTCGAATTTTTGTCATTTCTGGACCTGTACCAATAATTACTAAAGGTTTTTGGATTTGGTTAAAAGCTCGAACAATTAAAGATACTTGCTTATAACTCACTAACCGGGAAACAGTCACATAAAAATCTTCTTTTTCGGGAGAAAATGGTAAATTTTCTATATTAATTGGTGGATAAATAACAGTTGATTCTCTACGGTAGCAACGCCAAATCCGGCGTGCTGTGTGTTGTGAATTGGCGATGAAATAATCTACGCGATTAGCACTGATGACATCCCATTGTCGCAAACGGTGTAGTAAATATCGAGTCACCCATCCCATCACTCCATTGCCCAATTTGCTTGAACGCAAATAGTCAAAGGTCAAATCCCAAGCATACCGCATAGGACTGTGGCAATAACAAATATGTAGTTGTTGGGGAGTGGTTAATACCCCTTTAGCAACGGCGTGGGAAGAAGAAAGAATAATGTCATACTGACGCAAATCTAATTGTTCAACAGCTAAAGGCAAAAAAGGTAAATATTTTTGTATACCATTGCGAGCACCGGGAAACATTTGTAGAAAGGTTGTACCTATCTGACGCTGATATAAATAGCTTTCTGGATTACTAGATTCAAAATCTATCAAGGCATACAAATCTGCATTTACTTGGTTCAGTATCTCTCTGACAACGAGTTCCGAACCACCTGTAGCTTGGGGTGTTAGCCACTCATGGATCAAAGCATATTTTAAAGGCACAGTTAACTTTAATCGGTAGAGAACAATTACAAAGATTCACAATAAATACAAATGTCTATATATTCAAATAAATTATTGTGATAATAAGTTTTTCTTAACATTAAATTACATATAGTATCATAGGCTGTTTATGGTATTCTATACGCCAAAGTTAGTGTAAAGGTTATCTTTACACATCTATTCTTCAAAACTAAATAATTTACCCACGAACTTCTATGGAAAATTAAACAAATTGGCAATAGAAGACAACATCATAGAAAATAAGTCCCATAAATAATATTTGTTGTATTCTGAGACTCGATTCCCTAGAAATGGGTTCCATTACGATCCCTGAGCTGATAACCTCAAAATTGGAATATTCTTGTGATGAATCATAGGTGGCTATTCTAAAGTTATTACCTATAGGGATGGGGAATTTATGCGGATTTTGATTATGGGCGGTACTCGCTTCATTGGTGTCTATCTGACCCAAATGCTTTTGGAACAAGGGCATGAGGTAGTGCTATTCAATCGCGGTAATCGACCAGCACCAGTACCAACAGTAGAAACTATTATTGGCGATCGCACTGATGCCAGTCAATTGAAAGAAAAATTATCTACTGAAAATTTTGATATTATTTTTGACAATAACGGACGAAAACTTACTGATACCCAGCCTCTAGCAGATATTTTTCAAAATCAGGTACAGCAATTTATTTATATGAGTTCTGCGGGGGTATACTTAAAGTCAGACCAAATGCCCCATGTGGAGGGAGATACCATCGATCCCAAAAGTCGCCATTTGGGTAAACATGAAACGGAAACTTACTTGATGCAAGGGGGATTACCCTTTACATCCATCCGTCCCACTTATATTTATGGTCCGGGAAACTATAATGATTTAGAAGCCTGGTTTTTCGATCGCATTGTTCGCAATCGTCCCATACCCATCCCTGGCAATGGATTGCATATCACCCAGCTAGGTCATGTTAAAGATTTAGCCAAAGCTATGTCTCAAGTTGTGGGTAATTCTAAGGCCGTAGGACAAGTTTATAATATTTCTGGCGATCGCTTTGTTACTTTTGATGGTTTAGCCCGTGCTTGCGCCGTGGCTGCGGGCAAATCCCCTGATGACATCAAAATAGTACATTATGAACCCAAGAAGTTCGATTTTGGCAAACGTAAAGCCTTCCCCTTACGAATGCAGCATTTCTTTGCTGCGGTGAATAAAGCCATGAAAGATTTGGATTGGCAACCAAATTATGATTTGATTTCCGGATTAAAAGATTCTTTCCAGAATGATTATCTCGCTTCTGGAAGAGATGGGGCTGATATAGACTTTTCTTTAGATGAAGAGATTGTTAACAGTTGATGGTTGACGGTTGACGGTTGTTGGTTGACAGTTGACAGTTGACGTTGATATTTAGGAGTTAAGAGTTATTTATTCCTTCACTCCTTCCCTCTCTCACTCCATCCCTCCTTCACTCCTTCACTCCTTCACTCCTTCACTTCCTCACTCCCTCCCTACTTGACTGGCTTCAACCGCGTTACCTTGAGTTTAAATTTACCAACCCCAGTTTCACCAAAGGAGCGAACCCGGACAATGTAAGTACCGCTTTCGGTGATTCGGGTAAACAGCAGGGAATTACTAGTACCATCAGGGCCATCATCATTTTCGGCAACGGTAGCACCATTTGGTCCAAGTAAGGTAATAATGCTGTCAAAACTCTCAGAAGATAAATCGATCGCTAGATTATCTCCTTTATTTAATTTCACCAAATAATCGCGGGCAAATCCACCTTGGCCCGTGGGAATATCTTTTTCAGACAGGGAATCTGCAACTTGGTAGCTAGAGGGGATGGGAATGGGATTATATAACTTATTTACTTGAGCCAAAGTGGTGGTTGCACTCACTCCAATTGTCAACAATGACAAGGGGATGGTGCTGAACGATTTTAACCCAATCACAAAAGCCTTTCTGAACATTCCAAGAGCCTTCCCGCAAAATATGCCTAATCTGGTTAATTATAGTGTTTTTGGGCGATTAATGCCCATCTAATAAATGTTTATCTAATTTTTGCAGCCGTGGCTACAGCAGCTAATCCATGTACTTTAATTCCACCTTTTTCCAGGATCGCGATCGCAGCTTTGGCAGTCGCACCTGTAGTATAAATATCATCCACTAATAATATGGGGGATTTTGGTAGACGACGGAAGTCTGAACCCAAGGTAAATGCATCTGTTAAATTTTGTTGTCTTTCGGTGGGAGACAAGTTAAATTGTGCTGTAGTTTCCTTACTACGCTGCAAGCCGTTAGGTTTTAATTGTAACCCAGTTACCAAGCAAAAGCTCTCTGCAATCAATTGTGCTTGGTTATATCCTCTTTGTTTTAATTTAGTTTTATGGAGGGGAATCGGAACCACTATGGGTTGGGAATTATCTTCTGGTGGATGGGATAACCATGCTTGTCCTAAATATTGACCCAAAATTCGCGCAATTTCTGGGTGATTATCATATTTTATGGCAGCGAGCGCTCGTTTGAGCATACCACCATAACTTCCCCAAGCAAATACTGGTAATGGTTGTTTCCATAGGGCTTTAGGATTAGCAAGATGGCATTGTTGTAATTGCCTGCCACAATCTAAGCAAATTTCCTGAGTGGTGGGACGTTGGCATAGGGGACAATTGGATTGGAGAAAAAGATTGAGTAAATTTTTGAAAGGCTGAGTCCAGATTGGCATTGTTGAGGGTTGACAGTTGACAGCTAATAGTTGACAGTTAGGAGTAAAATCACAACTGTTTAATATAAATAAGATCGCAACGAGTTGTTTCCACTCCAGTTGCTGGTTGATAACCTGCATTTTCATACAGCTTGACTGCTTCAGCTAACACAGAAGCGGTTTCAATCCAGATTTGTTCAAAACCACGACAGGCGATCGCTATCTCTAGCTGTTGTAACAAATATTTTCCCAAACCTCTGCCCCTAATCTGGGGTAAAAAATACATTTTTCTAATTTCTACAGCCTTTTCTCCCCGTTCAACAGGGTAATACGCCCCAGTACCCACCAACTTACCCTGGTGCTCAATTACCCAAAACTCACCCCCCACACTTAAGTAAAATTCTTCCACCTGTAATACATCCCTATCAGCATCCTCTGGTTCCCAACCCAAACCATATTCAGCCAATACAGAGCGAATAACCTCAGCCGCAAAATTGCGATCGCTTGCTTGCCAATCACGAATGATAAAATCTTGGTAATATTTTTTCATACTCTAGTTAGAAAATAGGCAACAGGCAAAAGGCAACAGGCAACAGGCAACAGGTATTTTCATGCTTGGTTGTGTACAAACGTTCATAAGGGGCTAGCTAGAAAATAGGGAGTTCGGAGTGAAGGAGTGAAGGAGTAGGGGCGCATTGCGTGCGCCCTTAAAAAATTAGTCACAAAGCATTTTCATGCTTGGTTGTGGGATTTGACCGTGGGGGACTAACTTGAAAATGGTTGTTAGTTGTTAGTTGTTAGTTGTTAGTTTTTAACACCGAACACCGAACACCGAACACCGAACTCAGGTTAACTATGAATTCTCGGTTCTGGGTGTAAATTTGCCAGCAATTCGCTTTCTACCACCGCCAATTCGGCCAAACGCTGCATAAATATATCCCGTTGAAAATAAGTATCAGCCAATACCCAATAAACTCCATAATGCCGAGCTTCCGAAGCCATTAAGCTACCATAAAATGCAGCTAGTTCCGGCTCCGGACAATGGATGGAGAGCAAACCCAAACGTTCGTGGCTGCGAGCTTCAATTAATCCATTCATAAGTAAAGAATCTAGCAGTCTGTGTGGCTCCTGACGGCGAATCTGAGCTTTTAAACCCGCACCATAGGGAGGTGCATTCAAAGGACCCATAGGTATATTACGCCGTTCTAACCATTCATTCACCTGCTCAAAGTGTTCCAGCTCTTCCCTGGCGATTTTAGTTAACTCCTTGATCATTTTGGCATGAGAAGGATAGCGAAACATTAAATTGAGAGCTACCCCAGCAGCTTTGCGTTCGCAGTGAGCATGATCGAGAAGAATAGTATCTAAATTAGAAATAGCTTGTTCTACCCAAGCATCAGTTGTGGGTTCCTTGAGAGCATTAATAATTGGCAACTGGTCAGAAGAGGACATTGATAATTATGATCCTTAATGATAATTACGTATGTTGTAGCTAGAAATAATACAAGTTGTTACTGTCTGAGACTAATAGTGTCTTATATTTTGCGAATGTGATATTCTAGAAAAGTGGAGAAGAAGACACACAAAAATTAATATGTAGCTCATTCCTTACACATGGATAAGTATGGCTAAAGTCAACTAATAATACAGGAATCTACAAATAACCTAGCTTCTTCACAGAATGATAATCGGAAATTGAGTTAGTATCTCAGGAGCGGTCAGTTTAATGGACTATATTGGAAAGGTACTAGAAAAACTGAAAGAATGGGCAGGCAAGCTCATTGAGTCCCTTTTAGGACCAGAAACTGAGCCGGAACCGGAATTAATTCCGATTCCTGTAAATGATAGATCCCGTCGGCGTTGAAAAGAACCAGGTGGAGAATTTACAGTCCAGTGTCTTGAGTATTCTAGTACTACATGGACCTAATTTGAACTTATTGGGTCAGCGAGAGCCAGGAATTTATGGTTCCCTGACTTTAGAAGCTATTAATGATTTACTAGCAGCAACCGCCAAAAACTTAGGTGTAGAAGTTGTAACTTTGCAATCCAACCATGAGGGGGTGTTAGTTGATGCCATTCATGGGGCTGTAGGGAAACATCAGGGTGTTTTAATTAATGCTGGAGCCTATACCCATACTAGTGTAGCCTTAAGAGATGCGATCGCGGCGGTGAGCTTGCCTGCTGTAGAGGTGCATTTGAGTAACATTTATCGTCGGGAAGAGTTTCGCCATCATTCATATCTGGCAGCAGTTGTGGTGGGGCAAATAAGTGGTTTTGGAGCGCGAAGTTATTTACTAGGTTTGCAGGCATTGGTGCATCATTTGCAAGCAGCTAGTAGTCCGGAATTAAAATAATGTTTGTCATACTCGCCCAAAATTAAGAAGCAGCTACATAACCTATGCGCCACTCTTTAGCCAGTCATTTCAGGGGTACTTTTGTTGGCATATGCTTGGGAGAAACGATTGCTGTTGACAGTGAACAGAAGCAAAAAAGCGAACTTTCACATTGTCAGCTGATTATTCTGGCAGCGATGAATTTGATAGAACAGGGTAGATTCGATTTAAATCATTGGCAAAGCCTGCCACAACAGCATTTTTCCCACCTAGATACAAATTTTAGTCACTCATATAGAGTGCTTCTAGCTACCTTACCAGTAGCTTTATTTTTTCATGATAATTTGACCAAATTACGGCACAACCTGCTTAATTTACTACAAGTATGGCAAGTGGAAGGAGTTTGGCGAGATATAACCTTAGCATTTGCCTATGCCATCGCCCAATCAATGTCAGAAAAGTTACATTCAAGTACTCTCAACTCACAAATAATTTCCTTTATTGGTGAAACTTCAAGCGTACTTCCACAAAAATTATTAAAACTTAATTATTTGTTAGAACAGCAGGCTGGGTTAGCCAGAGCAAAAACAGAATTAGGTGGAGTAGAATCGCCCAGCAGTATGATGGCAATGACATTTTACTGTTATTTGAGTACCATAGAAGACTTTCGTGTAACAATTCTACGTTCGGTACAAATTAGTAGTAATTTACAGTCCATTCCTATCCTTGTGGCCTGCCTCTCAGGAGCTTATAACAGTACAGTAGGTATACCTGTGAGTTGGCAAGCCCGATTGTCATCTCCACGGCTGCCACAACGGCAACGAAGTGAATTTTTACAAATGTTAGAATTAGCAGATGCCTTGCTGGCAGATTGGTCGGGATTGTATGAGTTAAACTCAGATAAAACCGATATGACTCAAGGAGGATTAGCTATAGATAAAAATTTAGTCAGCTTACAAGCAATCGCAGCCCCTAATGTTATCCGCTGATACAATCTTCTAATTTTCCCCATGCCATTTACCTGTTTCCAGATATTGGCAACCAACAATTGCTGCACCAGCTGATGTCATGACAGGGATAATTTCACACAATTTGCTACTTACAGATTAATGGAGGAAGATTAGCAATGAGAGAGTCGGACATCTACACACAACAGTATCTGGTTGAATAGTAAAGTCAGTGAAAACCAAGACTCCTCTGAATTTGAGTTTAAGCTCAATCAAATTACATTACCCTGTTGTATTTACATTATCCGTAGTATGTCTTACAGGGGCAATGGGTCATAAGTTATACAACCAGCCCAAGCTAAAGGCAGGAACTATCGCGCCACAAACGATTATCGCCCCCAAAGCTGGTAGAATTGAAAACAAAGAAAAAACTCAGAGAAACCGGCAAGCAGCCAGTCAAAGCTCCGTAGCAGTGTTAATGGTCGATACCTCCGCAAACGAACAAATCGACCAAAACTTACAGCAGCTGTTGAGTCAGCTCAATAACGTTCGTACTACAGCAGGTTCGTTCCCTTTTATCGATGTTTCCATCTTATCCCTTGGGTCACAACGTTACTTGCGTTCCTCTAATGATAGGGACTGGAAAGCATTACAAATAGCTGTAGAGCATTACAGAAAGCAAAAATCAGGACGTTTAACTGGTGGAAAACCCTCGCAAATTAATCAGGTGCAGCGAACTCCACCCAATAGCCGTATATCTAATGATGATTCAACTGAATTTGATCGAGCAGTAGGAGAAATAGCAGCCCATCGCCTTAATACCTCTGCCCAAAATCTATCTTCGTTAATTTCAGAAATATCAGCAGCTCGTCAAACCTACGCTCAAGCTGTGAAAAAGCTTTTAGATATAGTCGAACGACAGAAACAGCCAATCTTTGCCCAAAGCAATATTTTGGATATATCCGATGATGATTGGACAAATACACAAATGGGAATCCAAGACATCACCCAAAGAATACTATCCCAAGGTATTTCACCAGGATTGCCAGAAAATATATTACCAGATGCAGTTAGGCTAAATGTCCAGGCTTCCATACCGAAAGATGGCGAACAAGTCGCAACTATTATTTTATTACAAGTACTCCAACCCAACCTGCAAAAAGACGAAGCCAAAACCAGTTTGCAAGCCCAACAGGCTGCGGCTGAAGTTCCACCCGTCATAGAGTCTGTGAAAAAAGGAGATATAATCGTTCACAAGGGAGCAACCATTACTCAGTGGCAATTTACAGTCCTAGAATACTATCGCCTCAGTCGTCGAGGAATTAACTGGTGGGGGTTGACATATTTGACATGTGCTGTAGTTGCAGGTATCGGTGTTTTTATCCTGGTGCAGCGACGTACCCAACTGCGGTTGCGACAAAGAGATTGCTTATTATTTTTGTTGTTAACCTTAAGTATTCCCTTAGTATTGACATTTAACATTGATTATGCAGGTTGGAGTAGCATTGGTTTATTGCTAGGGAGTTTTTACGGTGCGACCTTAGGGGTAACAGTGATTGGATTATTGTTACTAGTATTACCCATTGGTTTAGAAATTAGTAACATAGCTGCGATCGCTGGTGCCGCTGGGGGTATATTAGGTAGTTGTGTGGCGAAAAGGCTGCATTCACGGGAAGAATTGGCATTATTAGGAATTGCGATCGCTCTTACCCAAGGTGGAGTACATTTAATTATTAGGCTTGCTCTGGGAGGTTTAGTCTTTGGTCCAGCTTCCTATTTAATACTTCAAGAAGCCGTATTTTTTGGTTTATCTGGTTTAATTTGGAGTATTGTCGCTTTGGGGTTAAGTCCTTACCTAGAAAAAATCTTTGATTTAGTCACCCCAATTAGATTAGCAGAATTATCCAATCCCAATCGCTCCTTATTACAGCAACTAGCGACAAAAACACCAGGGACATTTCAACATACCCTATTTGTAGCTACCTTAGCCGAAGCTGCTGCCAAAAAATTAGGATGTAATGTGGAATTAGTCAGGGCAGGTACCTTATATCATGATATTGGTAAAATGCATGACCCCCAAGCCTTTATTGAAAATCAAATGGGGGGACCAAACAAACACGATACAGAAATTCAAGACCCTTGGAAGAGTGCAGAAATTATTAGAAAGCACGTCACAGAAGGCTTAGTAATGGCGCGTAAACATAGTTTACCCACAGCAATCCAGGCTTTTATCCCCGAACATCAGGGTACCATGCAAATTGCTTACTTTTATCACCAAGCCCAACAAATAGCCAAGGAAGATTCCACTTGTACAGTGGATGACAGTGACTTTCGTTACTATGGACCAATTCCCCAATCTCGGGAAACGGGTATTGTTATGTTAGCAGATTCCTGTGAGGCCGCATTGCGATCGCTTAAAGATGCGACCCCAGAAAAAGCCTTGGCAATGGTAAACAATATTCTCCGCGCTCGATGGCAAGATGAACAATTGCTAGAATCCGGACTCAAACGGGAAGAAATTACAGAAATTGCCGAAATTTTTGTGCAAGTTTGGCAGCAGTTCCATCACAAACGGATTGCTTATCCCAAATTAAAAGCTAGTGTTCGTCGGGGAGAGTGAGGAAGAGTGAGGGAGTGAGGGAGTGAGGGAGTGAGGGAATTATTTTCATGGCTTGGTTGTGGGATTTGACCGTGAGGAATTAGCTTGACAGATATATGGAATGATGGAGATATCGCACTACGGGCAAGTCAAAAGTCAAAAGTCACGCATTTTACTGCTCATAGGTTTGCTGCGTTAAACAATGTCCTCACCTATATGCGTACTGCTATAGTTGGGTTTTTAGCTTCTAATTTATTTCAACATGGCAAAAGCCTGCATGGGCAGGCTCAACAATAGTAAGCATGAAATTAACCAGCCAAGGTTATACCAATCTGACATATAAACCATCCGTCGGTAAAAATGACTGTGATGATGGAAAGCCGAAAAACTTATCCAGTAACAATTTTACAATCCAAAATCCAAAATCCAAAATCTAAAATGGTATTATTTGACTTTCTGTTTAATAAAGGTAACAATTTGGGCTAACTGCTTCTTCAGACCATCAATTTCTGCTTGCATCTTAGTAATTTTTGCATTTAGTGCCTCGATTTCTGCTGCTGAACTTGCCTCAGAAGCCGCGTTTACTAGTGGTGATGTTTCTTTGGTAACACTTGCGGTGGGAGAAGCTTCTTCACGGGGTAGCTTTGCCTTTGCCATCGCTGACTTAATCGCAACAATCAACTGTTTTTGATCGAAAGGCTTGCCGAGAAATTCAAAATACTTAAAGGGCTCTGTAATTTTTTCAACTACCTCTTCCTTGCGACCAGACATAATCACCAGAGGAATTTTTCTCAATTCCGGTTGTGCCTGAATC
>JAAUYD010102896.1_pt1 | contig 20766 bp, 15 predicted proteins | sample 7278101 | NCBI WGS metagenome assembly JAAUYD01 (sample SAMN14350128, study PRJNA611818) | marine sediment metagenome | isolation source: surface marine sediment (0.6m) | place: French Polynesia: Moorea | collected 2018-08
AATCAGATCGATACCGTCGTACAGAAACTGCTTGCTCGTGCTGCCGACGGTCTCCTGGTACAGCCGGCCGCCCGGGTCGTAGCCAAAGCTGACACTGCCCGGCGCGGTCTTGAGCCGGTTCGAGTAGTCGTAGGTGTACGAGTTCGTGCCGTCGCTGGTCAGGTTTCCGCGACCGTCGTAGGACTGTGATGTACCGTCGACAGTGCTGTATTGGTTTAGTCCATTGGGAACGTAGGCATCGGTGAAGTCTGTGTACGCCGAGTAGTCATAGGCGCTGTTGGTGCTGGTCCGCTTGACGATCTGGTTGGCCGTATTGAAGTCGAAGGTAAGGGTCTGGTCGTTGGCGGTGCCGGACAGGTTGTTGGTCAAGCTGTCCAGCCGCCCCGCGGCGTCGAAACCGTAGGTCGTGACAACGCTGTTGCCGCGCGTCAGCGTCGTGCGACGGCCCCAGTCGTCGTAGTCGAAGTGAGCGAGAACGCCGGTCCCGCTGCCGGCGCCTTTCTCACGAATATATTCGAGATCGCCTGCCGCATTGTAGTCGTACGTGACGTAGAAGCCGCCTGCTCCTGGGTAGTCCATCCGCGAGCGAAGCCCCTCGGCGTTGTACTGATAACTGACACTGCCTTTCGGTCCCGTCGCCTGCGTCAATTGGCCCAGGGCATTGTAGACGTAGGTCAACGTATGCCCGCTCTGCGACATTGTTGAGACGCGCCCAAGGTTGTCGTGCGTAAATGAAACATCTGGATCGCTGCCCGGCGCGTTCCTCGACGTCATACGACCGAGATTATCGTAACCAAAGCTGAAGGTCTGCCCGTCACGGATTCGCATGGAGAGAACCCGCCCGTAGGTGCCGTAGTTGATCTGCTCGTAGTCTGTCGTGGAATACGAACCCGCCGTGGTCTTGCTGGGATAGTACGTTCTGTACGGACGCCCGTAGGCGTCATAGGTGTATTTGGTGAGGTTGCCCTCCGCGTCTGTGAGCGTATCGATGAAGCCAAGCGTATTCGGAACGATCGTCTGGGTGTCCTGTACGAGTGCAGTACCGAGTCCCGACTGAACACGAACCAGGTCATCGTAATTGTTGTAGTGGTTTTTCGAGATCCGGTCCTTCACGGCACCGCCGGAGGTCTGGCTGCACGCCGATGACGGCAACGAACCAAACAAGGATGCATTCATTCGGTAAGCGGTGCATTCAAGACGCCCCGCAAGGTCGAAGCTCGTCTGGACGACGGAATGCGTCGTCGAGCCGGTCTTGTAACGGCGCTCGATGGCCCTGCCGTAACTGTCGTAGTAAACCTCTGCACGACCAAGTGCGGCGAAGGATGTCCAGTTGGTCGTGCCGGTCATCGTGCCCTGCTCAACTGACGTAACAAACCCATCGGAATCGTAGTTGGTGCGGACAGCGCGATGCTTCATCGAGCCACTGGCGTCCGGGTCGGGTCCGTTGGTGATCGTTCGGCGTCCCAGCACATCATGTTGAAAATAGGTGCGATCGGCCGGGCCGCTGCGTGGACTGTCAACCCATTTGAGCCGCGCATAAGCGTCCCAATCGAATGTCACGGTCTGCGACACGTACGACACGGAAGCGTTTCCCGCTGCAGCTGTTACGCTCGTCACAAGAATATTGTTTGGTGAACCGCTCGCTTCGAACCCATAGGTTGTATCCGTCTCACGCGCCTGACCGTTGCAGCTATTGTTCCCCGTGTTACAGACCGATTTGCTTGATAGAACCGTTGTCGACACACCGTTGCTGTAGACACCCGAACCGGTGGTCAGATAACGCGCCGTCCTCGTCGTGTAGCCAAAGCGCTCTTGTGCCGTGTCGCCCGTCCCGTCCGGTGCTGATCCGGTCTTGCCGGGATACGTAATGTCCTTGATGCCGCCGTGGGAATAGTAGGTGAAATACGTGCGAAATCCTCGAGTGTCCTCGGTCCAGGACGGCTTGTTGCAGTACTTGATGTTGCTGCTATCGCAGCTATTCGGAAAATCCGCTTCCGTGATCAAGGGATTCGGGTCTGATGAATTCTTTTTGACCGTAGTAACCTCGAGGTTGCCTCGGCCATCGTAGTCGTAGTGCGTCTCACGCCCGGTGTGGTCCTTCACCAATGTAACTTGAGACTGGGTGTTTCTTACGTACTCGACCCAGCGAGACGCGCCCGATGCGCCGGTCGTGCTCGCGAATTTGGTCACCTTTGTCACGCCACGCGGTTCCAGGTCGTAGTCGACACGAACGAAACCTGTTCTGGCTGTACCGAGCCCATTGGCCTCCATGGTCTTCAGGGTTCGATAATATTTGTCTCCGGTCACCAATGTAGCGTTCGAGTAATTGAACTTCAGACCACCCTGAGTCAACGTAGTGACCTGATCGGTGCTGGTGGAATAGATGATACCTGTAGCGACTTCTCCGGAGTGGCGAATGATCTGGGACAAGCCGCCATACGAAAAATGAAAGTTGTAGTCGGTATTCTGACCGAGCGCGTTTGTCACTCTCTCGAGCGAACTACTGGGCTCGCTGTAAGTCACGTAGGGCCAGCTGTAAGACCCACCCGAGCACGTATACGCCGTCGGCGCGCAGTACGTGTAGGCGCGATTGATGCCGATGGCTTTCGTGCGCTGCATCCACACGCCGTTCAGTTCCGTCGTGTTTGCAGGGCTGTTGTCGGCGTACTCGTAATGGATATGAAACCCGTAGCTATTCGTTACCGATTGGATTCGATACCGCGTTTGCCCACCGGTCGATGCGCTCCGGTGGTTATAGGTTCGGACGGCTCCGTTTGGCATCGTCAAGTCGATAATGACGGCGCCATCAACCCGCCAGAAATGTTTGTCTGAGTAGGTTGTACTAAACCGCGCTACCTCACCGTAGCGGCCGGTGTAGGTGTAGGTGCTGCCGCTGACGGTGAGGCTTGCGCCGCTGTTGCTCTTCGGCACGTATACGTTATTAGTGTTGTCATAGTCGAAGCTTACCGATCCACCATCGAGACTGACGACGGCACCGGTAATCGCGCCACCGGTATCGCGCTGAAGGGCGACGGTGCCGGCGAGCGTATCCATCCAGCCGTAGGAGGTTCTGTTGCCGTTGAACCGGCGAGAATGCACAAGCCCCACGGCACCGCTCGGGCCGATGGCCACTTCCGTGGTTACGAAGTTGTACTCGCCGGTCACTATGTCGACGCCGTTGCCATCTACCGTCTCATGTATCGGCGGCACGTCCTCTTGGATCTGTCCCAACGCGGGCACGGAAAAGAGGACGAGAATGGCTGCGCGGAAGATCTGTTTGGTCGTATGTAACACTAAAGCCACTCCTCGACATTGGAGTAAGGGTCGCGCCTGCTTAAGAAGGCGATTGTGTGTTTCACTGTTCGATCTGAACGACGTAGCTGAGCCACCAATCAATCCGGCACAGCGAGCTTGGAAGAGCGCACCAGGCTGTTCCAACGTTCAGTCAGCATCTGCAACCCCGACGCGTCGGCGTTGTATAAAGCCCGAAGATCGCCAATTGCAGCCTCACTTAGAGACTCTTTGTTCTGCTTCGCGTAGCCGGCGATGCATCGGAGATTCGACGTCGTTTGCAATGTGAAAGCTTCCCATTCGCTCTCGAGAGACGCGAGTTGTTCTCGATCGGCAATCGCTTCAGGTAACTCGATCTCAACAGATTGATAACAGCTCGGCGGATTCGTCTCGGACAACACGGCGGCCGAGTGCAGCAGGAGCGATAGGACCGCTGCGAATGCGGAAAGACGTTTTGTATCGATCACGTGCTTCTCCTCGAATTCCGATTAACGTTGGCCACGTTTTTGTCATTAAAGACTGTGCCGAACGTGCTTGGGAGCCTATCCTGCGGCGACCGTTTGGGGCTCATCTACAGCCACCCTCCGCCGCCAGTGACGGTAATGGAAACGGTCGCTGTATCGGTGCCCCCGTTTCCGTCGGAAATCGTGTACGTGGCAGGAAAAGTGCCGGGAAACAATCCTGAAATCAGAAGTCGCGTGCCGCCGCCGCTGATGGAAACCGACGCGTTTGCTGACTGAGTGACTGAGGTTATGGTGAGCGTGTCATTGTCTGGGTCGCTGTCGTTCGTCAGGACGTAGACATACGCGCTGCCGAATTCGGCTACCGATGCAGTGTCGTTGACTGCGTTGGGTGGAGAATTCGCCGACGGGAGTGTTGTAGTAACGTTTTCCCGGTTGCCGACCTTGTCGAGATCATATTCGACCAGTGTGCCGTCATCCGCGGTGACTTCGATCAGGCGACCTAGATCATCGTACTCGTAGGTTACGTCAGTGTCGGCGAAGGCCATGCCTGACAGCGAGACAACAACGACAACGGAAAGAAAAAGGAGCATGTTCAGGTAAGGAGTCTTCAAGGCATCTGATCCTTCGCTTCTGAGAAAACGATCACTTTTTGTCTCGACAAACGCTATGGGTTGACGACCGACCCTGTCAAATACGTTCTTTTACGACCATAAAAAATTGGAATTTCTGTTCCAGGCTTTTTTTGCGCAGAGATTTCCAATAGTTACCAGCTCTTGCCTGAGCGAATCGACACAACTGATTGATTCGAGATCAACGCGGTGGGAAAAAGCAAAAGCAAGTTGCGAATCTCGAGAGAATTACTCATTTTGGTTGGTTAGCCGCTAGAGAATCGTCGGACAAGTTGACTCGCAGGACGCTGCCGTATTTGTCACTTAAAGTTCAGATTCGAAGGCGAATTTCCAGACTTTTCTTATTTGGTTCTGATCGATCTGCGCGTTTTTGGGGAGTAGTCGAGTCAGAATTCAGTCTCGTGCCCGAGAGGATTGATCAAAAACAGCCTAAAGGTTGTTTTGGCCCCTGCGGGGCGCCGGGCGAGCCGGCGTCTACATTGCTGGCGCTGTCGAACGGAGGCTCTCATCTCAGATCGAGTATTCCAGGTACAAGGAGTGGCCAAGTTGCAGTCCGCAGCAGGCTGAAAGATGAGGATTGATTCAGATCGGCTTTGGCCGATCTTCACCCCCTACGGGGGCGCCGGGCGAGCCGGCGTCCAAAACGCTTTCGCGTTTTGTCGAACGAAGGCCTCATCTTGTCGGCGAGAGCAGCAAATACAGAAAAGCCCCCACGAGGGGGGCTTTTCTGTATTTGGCGCGCCCGACAAGATTCGAACTTGTGACCCCTGCCTTCGGAGGGCAGTACTCTATCCAGCTGAGCTACGGGCGCTTTGAGTTGGGATTCGCATTCTACGCGCTCGATCACGGAGCAGGCAATGCCGCTTCTCGTAGCGATACAGCGGGCTTCGTGTGAGGATTCGCGACTTTCAGGATCTCCCGTCTAGAGCTTGCGGAAATACCGAGCAACAGGATAGCGCTCAAAGCCCGCTTTCTCGTATGCACTCCTGGCGGGTGCGTGACCCTCATCGCCGCCGGTTTCGACCATGACCATCGCCAGATCTCGTTCGCCAAACCAGTCAAACGCGAACGACATCAAATCCCCGGAGATTCCCCGGCGCTGGAAATCCGGATGCACGGCGATGACGTAGATTTCTCCCATCGAATCCTCTTCGTGGACGCGAAGACCGATGTATCCGGCGACGGCGTCGTCGATCAGCGCAAGCCATAGGTGTGTTTCATCGTCTCGGCAGACGGCCGCAATGTCCGCTCGCTGTCGCGGCTGCCATCCCTGCGGATAAAAGGCACGGAAGATATAGTCCGGAATCTCGTTCTTCATTCGAGGGAAAACGGGATCCCATGCGAGCATAGAGAGGTCGAGGATGTCCTCGAGATGCGCGGGCTCGTACGGGACGATCTGTAGTGCTGGGTCAGTCATCGTTGGTAATTGAAGCGCAGCGTACGCTCGGCTGCCAGGTCGTTTCGGCGGCGGGCATTCTCGCCTCCCGTACCACCGAGGGCAATCCCTCAGTCGCTCAACGCTCGGCCGATGGTCCGTCCGTTCGTCCCACTATCATTGGCTGAATCCCCGAAAAGCCGGCGAATCTCCTGCGTGTCGACGAGATCCAACCCCGGATCGACGATATGCACCCGGTTGCGACCGGCGTTCTTGGCCGCGTAGCACGCGGCGTCTGCGAGTCGGAACAGCGATTCGGCGTCGTTGACCGCGTCTGACGGTGCGACGCCTATGCTCATACCTACCGAGAAGTACTCGGTGCCCCAGGCGAGGCGATACCCCGTCACCTTGCTACGAATTTTTTCGGCGATCTTCCTGCCGCGTTCGGGCCGGCAGTTACGCAATAGAACACAGAACTCGTCGCCGCCCATACGACCCGACAAATCGTCACTGCGCACCGACTTCTTGATGATTTCAGCGAGGTCTGCCAGCAACTTGTCGCCGGCGGCATGCCCGGCTATGTCATTAACTTCCTTGAATCGATCCAGGTCGCAATAAAGCAGTACGTGACCATTGGCATCGCCGTGGAACAGGCCCTCAACAGCGTCTTCCATCTCCCTGCGGCTTAAAAGGCCGGTGAGCTTATCGGTGCTGGCCTGGTGCTGAAGTGCGTCGCGCGCAGCGTGTAGCGATCTCAGCAGACTGGCAACGTAAGGCGGCACGACCAGCATAACCAGCAGGATGTTCAACGACAGCAGCGGCTGCTGTTGCCAGAATTCGCTGACCACGTAGACGAGACCGAATCCGCTTAGCGACAGGAAGGCGCAGCCGTAAAGGTAGTGCACGCCGTAACGAAACCCGTTGCCGACCGTGATCCACAGGTAGATGACCGAGACCGCGGCTCCGGCGCCTTCGCCGAAGTACATCGATAACGAGATCCCGGCGACGTCGTGCAGCATGCCGATCAGGCGGCGCGTGACCGATTTTGCCGGTTTCCATACGATCGCGGCGAATATCAGCAGCGACAGCGTGATCGAGATAGATACCAGCCAGCGCGCCGACGCCAGCGCTTCCGCGTCCACCCTCGACGCGAAGTAGTCGGTAAAGAAATAGACGAACACGATGGACACGAGCGCCACGCGCACGAGCGCTTGCCCGTGTTCGCTGTCTTTTCGCGCGGCCAGGCGCTGCTTCACGAATGGCCAGATGCCGGACACGTCCACTATGGATCCTGTAGCCGATAGTCAACGAGTGGGTTATCGGCCGACCGCAGCGAAACTTGATCGCTACGAAGAAGCGCAGGTCGCGCGATGTGGCGAAGACTATCCCGGAACCTGGTAGAGCTCCGTCATGAACTCGGCCGCGCCGGGCAGGCCGTCTACCCAGTCGATGAATTGCGTCGATGTCGCCCGGTCGGGGAATATCGCGCCGTGCTGCGGAACGATGCGTTCGATATCGAGGCCGCGAACCATGTTCGCCCACAGCCGGTTCGCGGTTGCGCTCGGCATGTAGCGATGATGGAAGCCTTCCATCGTCGGGATGTGCGCGTCAAAGTCCGTGACCTCGACGTAGCCCGGTGCGATGGACGCGCCGAGGTCGCCTGAGAACAGCGTCTTCGAAACCGGATCGTAGACCTGGAAGTTGCCGGCGGAGTGCAGGAAATGTGCCGGTAACAGAACAACCTCGCTGCTGCCCAGCGGAAGCCGCATACCCGCGTCCGGTATTCCTTTTAGTCGCGGAATGAGGAGTTCGTCGACGCCGAAATGAGGGATAAAACGCAGCCACAGCTCGGAGATGTAGCCCACCGCGTCCGTCAGCATCAGCCAGGCGTTGGCCGCCGCGACAATGTCCGGGTCCTGGTGCGAGAAGAACAGGTACTTGAGATCGTGCAGCGAGACGAGCGACGAGACCTCGTTCATCAGGTCGTAGTGAACCTTGTGTCCACCGGGGTCGAGCAGCATGCACTCGCCGCCGTTGGCGATGACCGCCTGGTTCGTCGGCACCATCTCGCCGTGGCCGAAGCCTTCCAGCAGGATGAACTGATGGCCGTCCTGGTTGTAGAGCTGCCTCGCGCCCATGATGAATAAGCTCCCGGGTTATCGTCAGCTATGCGACGACGAGTTCGGCGACCTTGGCCGCGGCCTTCGGTCCTTCCAATCGAATCAGACCGAGATTCGCGCGTATCGGTGCACGGAGCGCCAGTATCGCGCCCGGGCCTGCCATGTAGATGATCAGTAGCTCGCTCTTACCCTCGATCATCATCTGGCTCAGCTGCCCGAGATCGGTCGTCGTGGCGATCCGGTTACCCAGCCCGATCGACGATGCTCCCATCGCCGCGATGCGGGCGGCCTCGCCCTCGGGAAAATCGGTACAGATCGACAGGCCGTCGACCGTGGCAATCATCGCGCCACTGATGTCGGGCACGTTTTCGCGGAGCTGCCTGACAAGGGACATGTATTCTTCTTGTCTGCTCATTTCGGCTTCCTCTTATTGCAGGCGCGACACTACGCTACCTATAGTGGCGCTGAGCGTACAATCAGAACAAACCGAGGGTTCAAGTGGATCCGTTACGCATATCGCTGGTCGGACTCAGCCGATGGGAGTCGGTCTTCGTGCAGACGACTGTCGATCTCGCATCGGGGATCGACCTCGCCCCATGGAGGCTCGTCAACGACCCAAAGTCTGCTGATGTTCTGCTCGTTGACGCTGACCGGGGAGTCCAGGGAACTTCGTCCGGGAACCGTGATCTCGACGACGGACCCATCGTCGTCTCGTTCTCGGGAGAGGCGAACGCGCCGGGGCGAGGACTGACGCGCCCGGTGAGCTACGGCGACCTCGTTGCCGTGCTGAAGCAGATTGAGTACGAGCTGGGCGAGCCGACGGCAAAACAGCGCGCGATCGCGGAACCGGCTCCTGAGCCGCAAGCCGTTGCGCCTACCGATGCACCCACCGATGTGCCCACCAAGCCCACATCCGACAGCACCAGCGCTCTTCAGGCGCCGCTGGGCCGTAGCGACGAATCGCTGGCGGACAAGACCCGTCAGGCAAGGCGCTTCGTCGAAGCGACGCGTCTCATCGGGCTCCTGAAACAGGTGGTGGAAAAAGGGGACCCGGTAGAGATCGCGCACGACGACTACCCCTCGTTCCTCGTGCTGCCGAAATACAGCGCGTATTCGACGCGTGCCGAGACGCTGGCGATACCCGGTCTGTTCCGTTGTTCGGCACTGGAGTTCAAGCTTCGACCCATTCCTGACGACGTGGCGGACGAGGCCATCGCCTCCGATCGCTGTCGCCCGCTGAGCCGACTTCTGTACGGCGCTTCCCTGTTCGGCTCGGAAGGCCGCCTGCTGTTGAACGTCGGCCTGGAGGACAGGCTTCGACTGAACAACTGGCCCGATTTCGACGCCGTGCCGTACCTGCCGGAACACAAGACCATCGCGAAGTTCATGCTCGTGCATACGGAAACGCTCGGTGAGATCGCGGCAGCAACGGACGTTCGGATCGACACGATCATCGATTTCTGTAACGCCTGCGAGGCGACCGGACTGTTAGAGCGGCGCTCGGCGAATGGCATCATGCATACGCCAACTACGCTGATCGATCGCATGCGCGGGTTCTTCGGTACCTGAAGCGGTCTCGAGACGAAGGACAGGACACTCCGGTCATGGAAACACAACAACCCATCGTCAACCGCTCCGGCGTTCCGAATAGCCGAAGGACGGCATCCCTCGACGAGGAGATCCGTATCATCGGTGCAACGCTGTGGCCGTCAGCTGACGAACCCGGCGCCCCAATAGTCAGTGCCGCAGACACTATCGAGGCGAGCCTGCTCCCGCCGACAACGCGTCTCGTCCGGGAATTCCCGGTCATCGGCCTGGACCGGGATTACATCCGCCACCTGGAGCGGCGCATACTTCGACGACCCCGTGACCTCGAGTCTCACGTACGCCGTATATTGGCGCTGAGACAACTCAAGGATGCCGACGGTATAGCCGGCGCGCTCGCAGACCTGTTTCTCGTACTGGGGAGTCGAGGCAAGGCGCTCAAGGAACGGCTCTACCATGCCGTCAGGAAGCATGTCGAGCCGTCGCATGCCCGGTTCTTCGGGCGACACCTGGATCGCGGACTTTCCCCGACCGATCCGATGCCGTCCTTCGAACGCTCGAGGCTGTCGAAGCAGGTGATCGGAACCACTCACATAGTTTCGGTTAGGGACGACGCGCTGGGCGACGCTCTCGAACAGGCGCGGGTAGCCGCCGAGGCCGGCTACGCCGATGCAGCACGGGAACTGCTGGAAGGACTCCTCGAGATGGACCCGGGCAATGAAGCGGTCTGCAACACACTGCTCGATATCTATGAGCGCAACGGTCTTCACCAGGCGTTTTTCACGACGTATACACGCTACCTTGGGCGGCCGCTCGCCTGTTTCGATCGCTGGTTGAGGACTGCCGCGAGATTTCGGCAAGACGACAGCGCCCGGGACGCCTCCGGTCCGGCGCAACAGCCATGAGCGCGATCAAACCGGAGCGATATGGCATCGCGAACGATCTCTACGTGCTTCCGACACCGGGTGGCGCCTACTTCGCGGTGTCGTCGACGGAGGACAGCCAGGTGCGACGCTTGCTGTTGGCCTTACTCAAGCACCAGTCCAGCCCGAAGGTGGACGCCGAGTCCGTCTGCAACTGGCTCAAAACCGATGACGAGCAGGCCGCGCTTGAGGTCCTGTACCGGGCGCAGACCCTCGGCTGGGTGCAAGGCTACGACGAACGCCACGACGTCTCCGAAGACGGCGTCGGGAAGGAACTCGACAGCCTGTTGCCGCATCTGTCGAGCGCGGGCCAGGCCATGATCGTCGACTGGAATGGCCTCACGCTGGCAAGTACCGGGCTGATTGCATCGACGGCCGACACGCTGGCAGCGCTGGCCGCCGACTTGATCGGAGTGCAGGAACGTCATGCTGGCCGGCTCGCCGAGTACCTCGGGGAAACGTCGCACGGCTGGGCCGCGGTCGACGCCTACGGTTCGAGCCGGATTGGCGCGTGGCCGCTGTATATCGGCGACAAGCGCATACTCCTCGTTATTCTCGGTGAACCGCTGTTCAACCATTCGCGATTTCTCGCGTTGATCTGGCTGCTGATCAACCACTACGGCTGATTGGCAAGGTCCCGTTCACGACTGGCCCGACGGGCCCTGAATTTGGAAACGGCAGGTTGCTCGGTCAGCCAGTTATTCCGACTGTCGATCGAGGCGTTGCTCCAGCGCGTCGATCCTCGCCTGCTGCTCCTGGACGACGCGTGTCAGCACCGCGACGATGTCCATCGGGCTCAGCGAGTCTCGGTCCGTCGTTGCGACGAGGTCAGGCACATCTTCGGCGATGAACCCCAGGTGTTTCTCTTCCGCATCGCTCAGGTAATTGAATCCGACCGGCTCTAGACTCGAAAGAGCAGCAAGCGCTTCCTCGAGCGTTAGCGACTCGATGTTCTCTTTCAGTGCGCGGGACGAACTATTGGTCCACACGCCGCCTGCCGACACATAGGCACCGCTGGAAAGCTCCAGCGGGTGCTGCGGGCGATTGACGCCGAAGCCAATGTTGCCGTCTTTGTCGATCGTGATGCGATCCACCGATCCCGCACCGATCGTCATCGTGCTCGCCTGGTTGTGCAGGATGTATCCGGTCTCGCCGCGCATCTGCGTGATCATCAGGCCGGCTACCGCGGTGGTCTGGTCGTGGATCTGGATGCTGCCGTTCACCTCGAGTCTTTGCACCGGCTCTACCGTGCCGATGCCGACTCGGTTGCCGTCGTCATAGATCTGCGACTTGCCGCCGAAGGTAGGATCCTTGAAGCGGACCAGGAAGTTCTCGGTGCCCTTCAGGATGCCTTCGCCCGGCGGACCCTGCGGACCCTCGGGGCCCTGCGGTCCGGTTGGTCCCGGTGGTCCGGGCGGACCTGCCGGGCCGGTTGCACCGACGACTGTTTCAATCGAGCGCGATGGTTCGCGGTCGATTACTTCGCTGGCGGCGGGCGGTTCAGGCGCGGGTTCTGCGGCAGGCTCTTCCGCGACCATTACTTCCGGTTCTGGCGCATCGACGGGTTCCGGCGTGACCTGCTCAACGACAGGCGGCACCTCTGACGCAACGGCGTTCGCTTCGTCCTCTACCACCGGCGCCGGCTCTGTTGATTCAGGAGCAGCTTCGGTCGGCTCCTTTTGCGCCACGGCCTCCTCAGGCTCGGGGCTCTGAGCGGGGTCTGCTGCCTCTGTCTCCTCCGCCTCCTCAGCCGCATCCGGCGCCGATACCACCGCGGTCTCCGCAGCGTCGGTCCCGGCTTCGTCGGATGCGTCGATGCGTTCTTCAGTTACAAGCACCGACCAGTCTGAACTCACAAAGCCGGTAACACCGTCCTCCAGCTCGACCTCGTACCAGCCGTCCAGCGTCTTTACGTGTGGCCGTGGCTTACTCTTGTGCAATCGACTGATCGCCTCGGCAGAGGCATCGGGAGCGCTGCGGATCCTCACGTAGCTCTCTACTTCATCGATCGTTTTGACCACGTCAGCGGTGGCGATGGCAGACAGCAACAGCAGTATCAGGGCGGCGGAAGTACGCATTGTCTTCTCCGAATTTTGCTCACCTGCCCCTTTTGTGCCACAGCAGACGCCGTCAAAAGGTGACGCAGTTCCGTTCTCGGAGAAAAAATCCAGTGCTGTCGGCTACTTGCGACAGTCCGGGGCGCAGACTTCCAGCAGTCCGGCAGCGCTCATTCGCGAAGATACTTGAGCTCGCCCCCGACGAACGTCATCTCTACCTTCGTCTCCGGGATACGCTCTTCGTCGACCGTCAGCAGGTTTTGCGACAGCACGATGAAGTCGGCGTATTTGCCAGGCGTCAGCGAGCCCTTGATGTCTTCCTCGAACGCGGCGTAGGCGTTGTTGATCGTGTAGGTCATCAACGCTTCCTCGCGCGTCATGACGCGTTCCGGGTAGAAACGCTCACCGTTCACCATCATGCGCGACACGGAGGAGTAGTAGGACGCGATCGGGTCGATGCGCTCGACGGGCACGTCGGTGCCGTTCGTGACAACAGCGCCGGTCGCAAAGAACTCGCGCCACGGCTGAGACGTCAGCCGGGAGCGCGCCTCGCCCAGCCGCGTCGGGATCCACGGCCCGTCCGAGGTGCCGTGCACGGCCTGGATAGACGCAATGACGCCGAGCTCTCCGAAACGGGGAACGTCCTCGGGCTGTACGTGCTGCGCGTGTTCTATCCTCCATCGAAGCATGCTGCCGTCAACGTCCATGCGCTCCCAGACGCGCTCGTAGAGATCTAGGACCTCGCGGACGGCGCGGTCGCCGATGGCGTGGGTCGCCATCTGATAGCCGTGCGTTACCGCATGTTCCGCGGTCGCCTCGATGTCCTCGACCGTCTCCAGTACGAGGCCATAGGATTCGGGGAGGTCGAAATACGGCGCCAGCAACCAGGCGCCGTGCGCGCCCAGTGCGCCGTCGACCTGTTTCTTGATGCCGCGAACCGTCAGGAAGTCGTTGCCCTCCGGCAACATCTTCAACACCGGCAGGGCCTCGTCGAGCATCTCGTTCGGTACGCCGCGCTCCAGCATGTATAGCCTGACCGGCAGCTCACCCTCGGATTCGAGCTGCTTCAGGAACTCGATGTCGTCGAGGAAGTTTCTTGTGCGCTCCCCGGCATCCTGGAAGGACGTCACGCCAAACATCAACGCCTGCTGGCCGGCCAGCTGCACCCGCTCGCGATCCTGCGCTTCTCGTTCTGCCGCCGAAAGGCCTTCGATGTAGTCTCGCTCGGCGCCATCAACGAGGTTGCGCGCCGTCTCACGCAGCATGCCGGTTGCCTCGCCGTTCGCATCCCGGACGATGGTCCCGCCGCGAGGGTCCGGCGTGTCTTTGTCGATACCGGCCGCCGCGAGTGCCGCATCGTTGGCGAAGTAGGCGTGCCCGCTGGCATGTGTGAGCCGGACCGGGTTGTCCGGCGATACGGCAGACAGCGAGTCGTTGACCGGAACACCCTCGACGGCGTCTTCGGGCACGCTGTCCCACTTGTCCTGGTGCCAGCCACGGCCGGTGATCCACTCGCCGGGCTTCGCCTTGTCGGCGGCGGCAGAAACCTCGCGCACGACCTCGTCCCAGCTGCTGACGTCCATCAGGTCAAGAATCCGCAGCGACTCACCGAATCCCAGGAAATGGCCGTGGCCCTCGATGAAACCCGGCATAACGAAACGGCCTTCGAGTTCGATGACTTCGGTCTCTGGGCCAATGTAGTCGGCGATCTCCGCGTCCGTGCCAACGGCGGTGATCTGGTAGCCATCGACGGCCATAGCCTGAACGTTGCCCAACGCCGGATCGACCGTCGCTATCTCGCCGCCAATCAGCACGAGGTCGGCCGGCTGTTGCTCGACGGTCTCGCCCGAACCAGATTCGTTGGACTCGCTGCCGCAGGCGGCAAGCAAGCCGGCGATGGCCAGTAGTGAAAGTCGTCGGTTGAGTCCTGGCATAGGTCTTCCTGTCGTCCGTCGCTAAGCAGGTCTAATCCTAACCTATCGCCGAGAGGCGGTCGGCGCAGGCTTTGTTGACGCAAAACTGACGCGAACTCCAATGTACTATCGATGTCTGATCCAGTCCGGTTCCAAAGACCGGCGGCCCGGACAGCCCATGTCCAACCCCCACCCAACCGTTTAGGAGCAACTATGTCCAAGAAGATTCTGATTACCGGATGCAGCAGCGGGTTCGGCCTCGACGCCGCCAAGACTCTCGCCAAAAAAGGACACCAGGTCTTCGCTACCATGCGCGACGTCGACGGGCGTAATGCGCCCAAAGCCCAGGACCTGCTGGACTTTGCTGAGGCCGAGGGCGTTTCGATTGCCGTGCTCGAGATGGACGTCACGTCTGACGCCAGCGTTAACAGCGCCGTCGAAGGGATCGGAACGGTCGATGTGCTCATCAACAATGCGGGCCTGGGCTACGGCGGCCCGGTGGAGTCCTTCGAGGGCGACGAAATCCTTGCCCAGCTGGACCTTAATGTCGTCGGTACTGCGCGAGCCTCGAACGCGGTATTGCCGGGCATGCGAGCGCAGGGCGACGGCCTGATCATCCAGGTCAGCTCGACCGCCGGGCGCGCGGGCTTCCCGGGCTTCGGCGTCTACCACGCGAGCAAGTGGGGTCTGGAGGGAATGAGTGAGGCGATGCGATACGAACTCGCCCCGCTGGGCATCGACGTTGTTATCGTCGAGCCGGGCCCGTTCGCGACGAACTTCTTCGAGAACATGAAACAGGGATCGAGGCAGGACGTCATGCCGGCCTACGGGCACATCGGCGAGTTCTTCACGGGCTTCCAGTCAACGGTCATGGAGTTGTTCGAAAACGAAGAAGCGCCCACGGACCCCCACGTCGTCGTCGACATCTTCGATCGGCTCATCGACACGCCGAAAGGCGAACGGCCGTTCCGTACGATCGCGGGACTGGACTTTGGCTTCCAGGCGCTGAACGATGCCGCCGAACCCATTCGCTTGGCCGGCCTCGAGTCCATGGGCATCGCCGACTGGGACGGCCCGAAAGCCTGACGTGCTATCGAGCGGCGCGGTCACTTGAAGGTGACCGCGCCGAGTATTCTGTCTCAGTTCGCGGCGATGTTGGCGACGGAGCCTGAGTCGGGCATCTGGTAGACACGCACCCAGTCGACGAACAGTTTCTGCGGCAGCGCGGAATCGTCGGTCGGGCCACCGGCGCTGCCCCAGGCGCCGCCCATCGCGATGTTGATGATCAGGTTGTAGGGATGGTCGTAGGGCCAGGCTTCCCAGCCGGTGCCCTCGTTCATGTATGTGAAATACAGGACGTCGTCGACGAACATGTCGATGCGATCCTCGGACCATTCGACCGAGTAGACGTGAAACTCGGTGTCCACATCGAAATCGAGTAGCCGCCCTTTGCGCTGTTCCCAGTTCACCCAGTAGTAGGCCCGGTTGTGCACGGTGCCGTGCACGTGACCCATCTGGTAGCCGACGTGCTCGAGGATGTCGATCTCGCCGGAATTCGGCCACGCGTCGCAGGTGCTGCTGCCCTGCCAGTCTGCACCGGCCTCGCAGGTCGTTGCGTACTTGAAGGCGTCCGATGGCAGCATCCAAACCGCCGGCCACGTGCCCTGGCCTCGGGGCACCTTGGCGCGAATATCGAATCGGCCGTACATGAAGTCCGCTTTGCCCTCGGTGTGGATGCGTCCTGACGTGTACTTCGCGCCCTCATAGTCCTCCAGGTGTGCCTCGATGACGAGCATGCCGTCCTCGACGCGGACGTTCTTCTCGCGATCTGTGTAGTACTGCTCCTCGAGGTTGACCTTGCCGGGTTTCCAGATGTTGTAGCTCCACTTGGCGGGATCCGGCACGCCGTCGTAGTCGAACTCGTCGCTCCATACCAGCTCCCACTCGTCCGAACGCGGTGCCTGTTCGCGGACGACGACTGCGCTCAGGATCGGTTGACCCGCAGTGGCCTCGAAGCGGATCTCGAGTTTGCCGTCGGTGACGTTTACAGCGGGCGTGGCCACCGTTAAGCCGGAGATTGTCTTGCCGTCGCGCCACGCCATCACGTCCAGTTCCGGAATGCGCTTCTCGCCGTTGACGATGACGTCGAATACGCGCGTACCGCCGCCAGCATCCTCGACATGCTCCGCGAACAGCAACGTCACGTCGTAGACGCCGTTAGGCAGCTCCTTGTCGACGCGTATGTCGCCTTCGCGGAAGCTCTGGTACAGCATGGGGTCCTGCGAGCCTTTGACGACCTCCATGGCACCGACCGTACCGCCCGTTACCGACGACTCGGCTTCGTACTCGACACCGTCTATGCCGGTGTAGGCCTCGCCGCCGACGTTGGTCGCCCAGATGTACGCCGATTCGGCCTTGTCCTCTTCGGCTGGCGCCGTCGAGGCTGGCGTTTTGGTGTCTGCACCGCATCCGGCCAGTAGCAGTAATACAGGGAAGAAGTTCTTATAGGTCACTTGTTATTTCTCCTTCTACGGGCTTCTGTTCCAACGGCCCGGTTTCTTCGCGGCGTCAATCAGTCGAGCTCGAGCGACAGACGCCGGCCGACTATCCTACCGCGTTATTCATTGCGTGGGTCGCTCGCCTGTCCTTACTTCCACCCTGCCTGTCGAGAGCCGCCCCCTTCGTCCTGGTGCGTTACTTTCAGTCGGCAGACCCAAGAGCACCCGCACTCAGTCTTCTGCGCTATTTCCAGCCAGCCCTGTCGAACACCTTGACGGCTTCGGCCTGGTGCACGCCAAGCTCGCCAGCATTCAGCGAGTCAGCCTCGAACGAGCCCAGCGATTGCAGCGCATCGGAACCCGGCAACCCGGCAACGGCGGGATACTCGTGATTGCCGTTGGCGAAGTATTGCTGGGCGGACTCGGTGGTCAGGTACTCGAGAAAACGAATGGCGTTGTCCCGGTTGGGTGCCGTCTTGATGACTCCGGCGCCACTGATATTTACATGGGTGCCGGTCGTTCCCTGGTTCGGGAAGATCACACCGATGTTGTCGACGATGGCATTGTCTTCGGGATTGTCTGACGCCTTCAGGCGAGCAATGTAATAGGTGTTGGCGACGCCGATCTGGCATTCGCCGCTGGCGACCGCACGGATCTGGCCGGTGTCGTTGCTCTGCGGCTCCCTTGCGAAGTTTGCGACGACGCCACGCGCCCATTCCTCTGCCGCCTCGCTACCGTAGCGAGACACGATGCTCGCAAGCAGCGAGATATTGTAGATGTTGCCCGACGAGCGGATACATACCTTGCCTGCGTAGGCCGGGTCGGCGAGATCCTGGTAGGTCGCCAGTCCTTCGGGAACACCCGCCGCTTTGTTATAGACAATGACGCGCGCGCGCGTCGACAGGCCGAACCAGGCGCCTTCCGAATGACGCAGGGACTCGGGTATGCGACTCGAAAGAACCTCCGACTCGATCGGCGCGAAAATGCCGGCCTCCTCAGCGCGCCACAGCCGTCCCGCATCGACGGTAATCAGCAGGTCAGCCGGGCTGAACTCGCCTTCGGACTGGATCCGGGCGATGAGTTCGTCCGCGCCGGCTTCGATGCGGTTGACCTCAATACCGGTCGCGGCCGTGAAGTCCTCGTACAACGCGAGGTCCGTGTCGTAGTGACGCGAAGAATAGACGTTCACGACGCCGTTGGCGCCCGGAGCGTCAGCGGGAGTCGTGCCCGTTTCAGAGTTGGTTTCCGTGCCGCAGCCGACGAGCAGCAGCGAAGTCACGATGAAACCACCGAGGATTCGGTTCAGCATGGGGACTCTCTGGAGATGAAAGGAAGCAGAGCTTATTGCGAATGAGTCTTATTCGCAATGTTCTCGGGAAATACGCGCTCGTGCATCGGCCGAACCAGGACCCGCGTACCGGAAGAAATCTCGTGTGGCCGCCCGATTCGAACGCGGATGACGCTCTCATCCGGAGCCTGAACGCAAACCAGGTCGTCCGCGCCGGACACTCGCAGCTCGGCGACCGGTAAGCCCTCCGGGTGCGCTTCCACAGTCATGCCGTCGGGGCGAACCAGCAGTTCCAGTTCGCAGTCCGCCGGCGCCGCAATGGCGAGGCAGTCGGCCGGCCAGTCACCGAAGGCGGTCTCGATGGTGTCGCCGGACTTGCGCGCGCGGATGCGTTGAGTCTGGCCGAACAGGCGCGCGACGCTGGCGTGGGCCGGGTGGTCGAACAGGTCACGCGGCGAGCCTTGCTGGACGACACGTCCCTCATCGAGCGCGATGACGATGTCGGCGAGCGCAGTGACGTCGTCGCTGTCGTGGGTGACGAACACAGCAACCATGTCGAGTTCGGTGACGAGCTGTCGCGTTGCATCTCGAAGCTGGCGACGCAGAGCTTGGTCGAGATTGGCATAGGGCTCGTCGAAGAGCAGCACTCGCGGCTTCGGCGCCAGCGCGCGCGCCAGCGCGACACGTTGTCGCTGGCCGCCGGACAGCTCGTGCGGGTGGCGCTTTTCCAGTCCTGCCAGGTCGGTGAGCCCGATCAGCTCTGCGATTTGCGTGCCCGACGCTCCGTCGCGGAGCCCGAAGCCGATGTTCTGCTCGACCGTCAGGTGCGGGAACAGGGCTCCTTCCTGGAAAACCAGGCCCACCGAACGCTGCTCGGGCGGCACGTTCAGCCCGGGCGCGGACACAGGCTGGTCGTCGACGTGAATCTCACCCTGCTGCACCAGGAGCAGGCCCGCCGCGAGGCGCAACAGCGTGCTCTTGCCACAGCCGGACGGGCCAACCACGCAGGTGATGGCACCGGCGGGGGCGGCAAAACTCACGTCGCGCAAAACGGGCGTTCGCTCGTACGCGAAATGTATAGAATCGAAGCGGAGCATTACGTCGGAAAGACTTTGGCTGATGGCAACAAACCAGACTTACATCCATAAGAGTATGACCGTTTCCGGCCGGTTTGCCAGTGGCCTGTCACTGCTGTCGACGATAATCGTCACGATCGTCGTCGCGGCGCCGATCGTCGCCGTTGTGTTTGCGGCGTGGGCACCGGCCGACGCCGCCTGGCAGCATCTGTCCGAAACCGTGCTCGGTGACTACATCGTTAATACCTTGTTGCTGATGCTGCTGACGGGCTTGCTGGCCGGCGCGCTCGGCATCTCGACGGCCTGGCTTGTTGCAACCTGCCGCTTCCCGGGACATGCCTGGCTGTCATGGATGCTCGTGCTGCCGCTGGCGGCGCCCGCCTACGTCGTCGCCTATGCCTACACTGACCTGCTGGACGTATCGGGCCCGGTGCAGACAACGCTTAGAAACATGCTGGGGTTGGGCATCGACCAGTTGGCTCTCAGTGGCGTGCGCAGCCTGCCCGGCGCGGCCGTGATGCTCAGCCTGGTGCTGTACCCATACGTGTACCTGCTGTGCCGGTCGAGTTTCGTGACGTCGGCGAGTACACATTTCGAAGCGGCGCGCACATTGGGCCGTTCTCCGATGAGCGCATTCCTGACGATCGCGATACCCGCCGCGCGACCGGCGATCGCCGGTGGCGTCGCTCTCGTCGTCATGGAAACGCTTGCGGACTTCGGCGTCGTGCAGCACTTCTCCGTACCGACGTTCAGCACCGGCATCTACCGGACCTGGATCGGCCTCGGCGAACCGGCCGCGGCGATGCGACTCGCGTTCCTGATGCTGGGGCTGGTGGCCTTGCTGGTCGGGCTCGAAGTGCTGGGCCGCCGTGGCAAACCGGACGTGTACGCGCTCGGCAATCCGCTCAGGTTCGAACTGCATGGAGCAAAGGCCGTCGCTGCTACGGCAGTGTGTGCATTGCCCGTCCTGTTTGGCTTTGTCATCCCGGTCGCACTGCTCCTTTACTACCAGGCCACCGGCGGTGGCGACCCGCTGGCGGGCGCGCGTTTCTTCGATTTTGCAAAGAACAGCGTCATCGTTTCACTGGCCGCCGCCATCGTCGCTACGCTGTTTGCGTTGCTCCTCGCGAGCACGGCGAGGCGCGTGCCCGGACGTCTCACCGGCGCAGCGATTCGGATCAGCACGCTGGGCTATGCACTGCCGGGCACACTCCTGGCCGTCGGATTGCTCAGCGCAACCACGGATCTCGATCGCGCACTTACGACAGCGCTTCGCGACAACTTCGGCTACAGCGGTAGCCTCGTCTTATCCGGCACGGCGTTTCTTCTCATTTATGCCTACGCCTGCCGATTCCTGACGGTTTCCTACAATAGCGTTCACGCCGGCTTTGCCGGCCTGTCGCCGGCGTTCGATGCCGCGGCGCGAACGCTGGGTGCGACGCCAGGTGACGTCGTCAGGCGCATCCACGTCCCGCTATTGCGACCGAGCCTGATCGCGGCACTGCTGCTGGTGTTCGTCGACGCGATGCGCGAGCTGCCGGCCACGTTGCTGCTGCGGCCGTTCAACTTCGACACGCTGGCGACGCG
>JAAUYD010137952.1_pt1 | contig 20766 bp, 14 predicted proteins | sample 7278101 | NCBI WGS metagenome assembly JAAUYD01 (sample SAMN14350128, study PRJNA611818) | marine sediment metagenome | isolation source: surface marine sediment (0.6m) | place: French Polynesia: Moorea | collected 2018-08
CTACCGAAGCGAATCGCTGCTGAAGAAAGGCCTGTATCGATTCATGGAGGCGTCAGGGTTTAGCGGGTTCTAGAAATCCAACTCGCGGTCCACACAACGCCGACAGTTCAACAAGCTGAGGTTCTGATGGCCATGCTGATACCACGACACCTGCTGCTGGTTCCGTTCCTGATACTGTTGACCGCTTCATGCGAGCGGCAGGCGTTCCGCGCGGATGATCGTGCGTACTACATCGAGTCGGCGGACGGTGCGAGAACGCTTCGAGTGGCGTGGTATGGCGACACGATGCTGCGCCTGCAGACCGCGCACGATGATGAGCCCTGGCTGCCTGACGACCACTACGAGATGGTGCAGACCCATGACTGGGCCAGCGACATCAAAGTGGGGGTGACGGACAGACACATTGTTATGGGCTCCCCCTCGCTCGAAGTCGCTGTTGATCGCAGGACCCTCGCCGCGCGGTTTTCCCTGCGCGGCGATGCTAGACCGGTGTTGCAGGAGCAGGCTGGCGTAAGCCGGGACGGTGACGTACGCATCGTTCGATTCGAACCGAACGATTCGGAGCGCTTCACCGGGTTGGGTCACGGCTATTTCGCGCGTGCCGATAGCCTCGAGCTCACCGGTACGGTGATCGAACGCAACTACGGCAAGGTCCCGATCGAACAGGCGCCGCTGATCGTCCCGTTCTACCTGTCCAGCCTGGGTTACGGCGTTTTCCTGAACAGCACGTTCCCGAATCGCTTCGTCATGAATGCCGAAGGCAGCTACAGCATGGCGATAGACACGCATGGCTTCGACGGCCAGATGGACTACTTCTTCATCGGTGGCCCGGAACTGAAGGATGTGCTCGACCGCTACACCCAGCTCACCGGCCGGCCCAGGCTGCCAATGAAGGCCATGTTCGGTTTGCAGCTGTCCGACAAGGGTCATGACCACAACTCCGAGACGCCTTCGGACCAGCAATGGTGGCAAGACAAGATAACGGAGCACCGTGACGCCGGCCTGCCACTCGATCATGTCGTCAACGACAACCGATGGCGTGCTGCCGGTGGCAAGCGCTGCGAGTCGAAGATCGAATGGGATCCTGAGCGCTACCCCGATCCGGCAGCGTGGAAAAACTGGCTTGACGAGCAGGGTCTTGTTGCGACGCTCGACTTCAATCGTTGCATCGCCCGTTTCTCGGACGGCTGGGACCCGGCGTTCAATCTGCCGCCGATCGACAATATCGAGTTCGCAGACAGCGCACCGGACCTGACCAACGCCGATTTCCGCAATTGGTTCTGGCGGATCTTCTACGAGAAATCCCTGGATCCGTCGCTCGCGTTCCCCGGCGATGCGCTCTGGATCGATGAGTTTGACGAGCAGGGGGCGGCGCCTTTGGACATCGTGCTCGCCAACGGCCGCAGCTCGGCCGAGATGCGCAACTACTGGTTCTTCCTCATCGCAAAGGCGCTGGTGGCGGACGGTTGGGACAGGTCCGACATCGACCGACGACCGTTCGTCTGGGTGCGCGGCATGACGGCCGGAGCGCAGCGCTATGCCACCCTGTGGAGCGGCGACATCAAACCGAACGACGAGGACATGGCGGCGCAGGTACGCGCCATGCAACTGGCGGGCCTCGCGGGTTTCCCCTACTGGGGTCACGACGCGGGCGGTTTTTTCGATTGGGATAAGGGCGTCGGGCCCGATGAGTCCCTGTATCAACGATGGGCAATGGCATTCGGCAGTTTTGCGCCGGTCTGGAAACCGCACGGCATGGGCCAATCGCGCTGGCCGGTCGACCGCAGCAAAGACAGCCTGGCCACGGCGCTGGACTATGCACGCCTGCGGTATGCGCTGATGCCTTACCTGTACTCTGCCGCTCACGAGGCGGCGGAATCGGGTCTGCCGATCACCCGCCCGATGCTGCTCGAATATCCGGGCGTTGAAGAGGCCTGGCAACACGACCTTCAGTACTTCTTCGGACCCGACCTGCTTGTAATAGCGCCGGTCAACAACGCGGACGCGCAAGCCTGGCTCCCGGCAGGTGACTGGTATTCCTTGTGGGATGGACACCACTACCCGGGCAACCAGGTCGTTAACCTGCAAGATGACAAGAACGTCATGCCGATCCTGGCCCGGGGCGGCGCAATCATACCCAGGCGCGAGTACGCAAAGAGTACGGCATTCATCGACAAGACCAGGCTCATCATCGATGTCTACACCGGTGCGGACGGTGAGTATCGACTGGTTGAGGACGACGATCGCACGGAGGCCTACCGCGATGGAGAACGGCGGATTACGTGGCTACGCTACGATGATGCGAAGCGAGAACTGACCATAGAAGCCGCCGACGGCGACTACGCCGGAGCGCCGGAATACCGCGACATAACCGTCAACGTTATCGAGCCAGGAAGCCGGCAGACGATCCCAACACGAAGGGCCTCCGTCAAGCGTACCGAGCGCGTCCAGCTGCGAGAAGAACCGGGCTCCGAATGACCGCGCCATGTTTCAGGAATCGTCCCATGCATCGTCCTGTGCTGAGGTCTGCATAGAAGCCAGACGCTGCACGCATTCGCCGAACGTCGAATTGCCGCCGGCCTTGAGCTGCTACACAATCAGCCTGCGGTAGAACGGCAGGCGCATCATGAGCAATTACAAGGACATGCACACGGCCTCCATCGAGACGCCGGAAGAATTCTGGGCAGAGGCGGCCGCCGGAATCGACTGGGAGAAACCGTGGGACAGCGTCGTCGACAGTCCCGAGCCGCACATCTACCGGTGGTTTTCCGGCGGGAAGCTGAACACCTGCTACAACGCGCTGGACCGGCACGTGGAACGCGGCCGCGGCGACCAGGTTGCGGTTATCTACGACAGCGCTGTGACGGATACGCAGCGCAAGATCACCTACAAGCAGCTGCTCGACGATGTGAGCCGTTTTGCCGGTGCGCTGGCTGCCAACGGCGTCGAGAAAGGCGACCGGGTCATCATCTACATGCCGATGATCCCGGAGGCGATCGTCGCCGTGCTGGCCTGCGCGCGATTAGGCGCGGTGCACTCGGTCGTGTTCGGCGGCTTCGCGGCAGCAGAACTCGCAACGCGCATCGATGACGCAACGCCGAAGCTGATCGCCTCGGCCTCCTGCGGCATCGAGCCGTCGCGGCTCGTCGAGTACAAACCGCTGCTCGACGAGGCCATCGAGCTCGCGAGCCACAAGCCCGACCACTGCATTGTCTACCAACGACCGCAGGTCGAGGCGTCGATGATCGATGGCCGTGACGTCGACTGGAATGAGGCGATGCAGGCGTCTGAGCCGCACGACTGCGTAACGGTTGAAGCAACCGACCCGCTCTACCTGCTGTACACGTCCGGAACGACCGGCCAGCCTAAAGGCATCGTTCGGGACAATGGTGGCCACGCGGTTGCGCTCTACTGGACGATGAAGAACCTCTACGGCGTCGAACCGGGCGAGGTGTACTGGGCGGCGTCCGACATCGGCTGGGTCGTGGGTCATTCCTACATCATTTACGGCCCGCTGCTGCACGGCAATACGACAGTACTGTACGAGGGCAAACCGGTGGGCACACCGGATGCCGGCGCGTTCTGGCGGGTAGCCAGCGAACACAAGGTCGCGGCGATGTTCACCGCACCGACGGCGTTTCGAGCCATCAAGCAACAGGACCCGAACGGCGAGCTGATCGGCAACTACGATCTGTCGAAGCTTAGAACGCTGTTCCTGGCCGGGGAGCGCTGCGACCCGGACACGCTGCACTGGGCCGAGGACAAGCTCGGCGTGCCGGTCATCGATCACTGGTGGCAAACGGAAACCGGTTGGGCGATCGCAGCGAATTGCGTCGGCCTCGAGCTGTTGCCGGTCAAGGCAGGCTCGGTCGGTCCGGCGGTGCCGGGCTGGGATGTTCGAACGCTGCACAGCGATGGCAGTGACGTGGCTACTGGCGACGTGGGCGCGATCGCCTGCAAACTGCCGCTGCCGCCCGGCACGCTGCCGGGACTGTGGAATGCGAAGGAGCGATTCATCGAATCCTACCTGTCGCGTTTCCCCGGCTACTACGAGACCGGCGATGCAGGCTTCATCGACGCGGACGGCTACATCAACGTCATGTCTCGCACCGACGACGTCATCAACGTGGCGGGCCATCGCCTGTCGACGGGCGCGATCGAAGAGGTGCTCGCATCGCACCCGGACATCGCCGAGTGCGCCGTCATCGGCGCCGCGGACGAGATGAAGGGCCAGCTCCCATTGGGCTTCCTGGTCTTGAAAGCGGGCGTCGAACACGACCCGGAGAGCATTGTCAGCGACACGGTGAAGATGGTCCGCGAGCAGGTGGGCCCGGTCGCCGTGTTCAAGCAGGCCGTCGTCGTCGCCAGGCTGCCTAAGACCCGCTCCGGCAAGATCCTGAGAAGCACGATGCGGCGCATCGCCGACAACCAGGAGTACAAGACGCCCGCGACCATCGAGGATCCGGCGGTTCTCAACGAAATCGCGGCAGCGCTGAAAACGATCGGTTACGCAGTCTAGGCCCGCGCTGCTCCGGCACTGGCCGCACGCATAGCCGCGCCATTTGCCATGCCTCTTTTGCACCTGCACGTATACGCACTATCCACATGCGTCCCCGGCTGACTCCTCGCCGGCAGCCGCTACAATGAAAATACAAGTAGCCGTGAGCGACGTCGATGCCCGATGGCGATATCGCAACACGCTGGCACGCTCAGTCGACCGATGAGGCGGTCTCTGCGCTATCCGCCAGCGCCGACGGTCTGACCGAGAAAGAAGCGGCCAGACGACTCGCATCCCTAGGTCCCAATCTCCTGCCACAAGGACCGAAACGCGGCGCCTGGCAACGGCTGCTCATGCAGTTCCACAATGTTCTGATTTACGTGCTGCTTGCTGCCGCCGCGTTGTCGATATTCCTCGATCATCCGATCGATGCCGGCGTCATTCTCGCCGTCGTCATCGTCAACGCCGCGATCGGCTACATCCAGGAGGGCCGCGCGGAGGATGCGCTCGAGGCCATACGCAGCATGATTGACCCCCAGGCGACCGTCGTGCGAGACGGCCAGCGGACGACGGTCGCCGCAGCCGAGGTCGTTCCCGGTGACGTCGTGCTGGTCGAATCCGGCGACCGGGTACCGGCGGACCTGCGCCTGCTTCGCGCCAAGAACCTTCGGATCGACGAGGCCATTCTCACCGGTGAATCAATGGCGGTGACCAAGTCTGTCGATGCTGTGCCCTACGACGCGCCACTTGGCGACAGAACATCGCTCGCGTTCTCGGGCACGTTCGTGGCAGCCGGCCAGGGCGCGGGCCTTGTGGTAGACACCGGTGCCAAGACCGAGCTCGGTCGAATCAGCGAAATGATCGGCGAGGTCGAGACCCTGAAGACCCCGTTGCTCAGGCAGATGGATGCCTTTGGCAAGCGGCTGAGCGCCTTCATCGTCGCGATCGCGTCTGCAGCCTTCGTCTTCTCAGTCTGGTTTCGTGACTACGCGTGGGCAGATGCGTTCATGGCCGTGGTTGGACTCGCGGTAGCGGCGATCCCGGAGGGGCTGCCCGCGACCATGACCATTACGCTGGCGATCGGTGTACAGCGAATGGCCGCAAGACACGCCATCATTCGACGGCTGCCTGCGGTAGAGACCCTGGGCTCGGTGTCGGTAATCTGTTCGGACAAGACCGGCACGCTGACCCGCAATGAAATGACCGTGCGCAGCGTCACGACGAGCCAGCGATTGTTCGACGTGTCCGGTGTCGGCTATCACCCGGAGGGTGATTTCCTGTATCGCGGAGAACCGGTCGCCATCGATCAACTCCCGAGGCTACAGGCGCTGACGCTTGCCGCGATTCTCTGCAGTGATGCGACCGTCCGCTTGAAAGACGGTGAATGGCGCGTCGATGGCGATCCAATGGAAGCCGCCCTCCTCGTCGCCGGCATGAAGTCCGGACTCGATCCGGTGTTCGTAAGGAAGTCGTGGCCGCGTGACGACGAGATACCGTTCGAATCGGAACACCGGTTCATGGCGACGCTGCACCATGATCACGAGGGGCGCGGAGCCGTGTACATCAAAGGCGCGCCCGAGCGCCTGCTGGAGATGTGCAGCCGCCAGCGCGGCCTCGAAGGTGACGAAGATCTTGATCGTGACTATTGGCAGAGGCGTATCCTCGAGACGGCCGCCCGCGGCGAACGGGTGCTTGCACTGGCTGAGAAGCCCATAGACCCGAACGCGGTATCGCTGACGTTCAGCGACGTTGAAGCGGGCCTGACGCTGCTCGGATTTTTCGGCTTTGCCGATCCGCCGCGCGAGGAGGCGATCCGGGCAGTGGCCGAATGCAGGCAGGCCGGCATTCGGGTCAAGATGGTCACCGGCGATCACGCGGCTACCGCCACCGAAATCGCGCGCCAGCTCGGGCTCGCGGACGACCCGATCACCCGGACCGGCCAGGACATCGCCGCGCTCGACGACGATCAACTCAGGGCCGCGGCACTCGAGACCTCGGTTTTCGCTCGCACGACGCCTGAGAACAAGCTTCGGCTCGTCGAAGCGTTGCAGGCCGATGGGCTTACGGTCGCCATGACGGGTGACGGGGTCAATGATGCACCGGCGCTCAAACGCGCGGACGTCGGCATAGCCATGGGGCGCAAAGGCACCGAAGCAGCGAAGGAAGCGGCGGAGATGGTGCTCGCGGACGACAATTTCGCGTCCATTGTCGCCGCGGTCCGCGAGGGCAGGACCGTCTACGACAACCTGATGAAGGTTGTCAGCTGGACCTTGCCGACCAACGGCGGCGAGGCGCTGACCATTCTCGCCGCCCTGGCATTCGGCCTTGCCCTTCCGATCACGCCGGTACAGATCCTGTGGATCAACATGATTACGGCCGCAACGCTGGGTCTGACGCTGGCCTTCGAGCCCACTGAGCGCGGCGCGATGCAGCGCGCCCCAAGAATTGCAGGACAGGCGATTCTGGGCGGCCGGCTGCTGTGGCGAATCGGCTTCGTTTCAGTGCTGTTCCTGATCGGCGCATTCGGCATGTACTACTGGGCTGAAGCACGCGGCCTGCCGGTGGAGGTCGCACGGACCATCGTCGTCAATACGATCGTCGTCATGGAGATCTTCTACCTGTTTAGTGTCCGCTATGTGCACGGCACGTCGCTGACCCGGGAAGGCGCGCTGGGCACGCGACCCGTGCTTATCGGCGTTGGCCTGGTGACGGCGGCGCAGTTCGCGATGACCTACGCGCCCTTCATGCAGGTCATTTTCGACACGCGACCGGTTGCCTTCCTCGACGGAATCTTCGTAGTGGCCGCCGGTGTCGCGATGCTCTTCGTCGTGGAGATTGAAAAGGCGGTCTGGCGCAGGCTATCCGAAGAGAGCCCATCGGACTGATCGAGCCCGGGAACACGTCGACGCGCATCGATTCATTGCGTTCGACGCGTCTGTATTTGGTACCTTTGCAAGATGGAAATCGATAAGAAGGGCCAACTCTATATTGGCCGAAAAAGCGACGGCGGCGACCCGGTATTGTTGAAGGCCAGCACCCTGACCACCCATGGTGTCATTTTCGGCATGACCGGCTCGGGCAAGACCGGGCTCGGGGTCAACATACTCGAAGAGGCGCTGCTCGGCGGGACGCCCACCCTGATCCTCGACCCGAAGGGTGACATGGGCAATATCCTGCTCAACTTCCCCGACAGTACCGCCGATGACCTCGAACCGTGGATGGACGATGGCAAGGCCAGGCGCAAGGGTGTCACCGTGCGCGACCTGGCTATCAAGGAGGCCGCGGAACGCCAGGCTGACCTCGCCGGTGACGGCATCCTGCCTGCGCGGATCGCGAGGCTTCGCGACAACACCGAGTTCAAGATCTACACCCCGGGCTCGTCGATTGGCGTACCGATCAACATACTGGGTTCGCTGAAGGCACCGAACCTCGACTGGCAGCACAGCGCCGAAACCCTCCGCGATGAGATCGAAGGCATCGTATCGTCGATTCTCGTGCTGGCAGGCATCAAATCCGACCCTGTATCCGGACAGGAACACATACTCATCGCCACGATCATTGAAACCTGGTGGCGCCAGGGGAAAGACCTCGATCTGGCGACCCTGGTCGGCCAGATCCCGAAACCGCCGTTTCGCAAGCTCGGTGTGTTCGACCTGGAGATGTTCTTCCCCGAGAAAGAACGCATGAAGCTTGCGATGAAGCTCAACAGTCTCCTGGCGTCTCCGTCGATGGCATCGTGGCTCGAGGGCGAACCGCTCGACATCGAGAGCCTGCTCGGGAAAGACGGCAAGACCCCCTGCGCGATCATCTACATGGCGCACCTCAACGAGGAGGAACGACAGTTCGTCGTCACGCTACTCCTGTCCAAAGTGGTCACCTGGATGCGATCGAAACCGGGTACGTCCGAATTGAGCGCATTGATCTACATGGACGAGGCCTTTGGCTATGCGCCACCGTCCGCCGAGCCGCCATCCAAGAAACCGATCCTGACGATTCTCAAACAGGCCCGGGCGTTTGGTGTCGGGCTGGTCCTCGTCACCCAGAACCCGGTCGACCTCGACTACAAAGCCATGTCGAACGCAGGTACGTGGATCGTCGGGCGCCTGCAGACAGAGAACGACAAACGTCGCATCCTCGACGGAATATCAGGTGGCATGCCTGATCTGAGCGCAACGATCTCCAACCTCGCGAAACGACAGTTCGTGATGCACCTCGCCAAGAAGAACCGACAGACGATCTTGAGCCGCAGACACTCGATGTGTTTCCGCTTCGGTCCCTTTACGCGAAAGCAGGTGACGTCGTTGATGGCGCCATACAGGACGGAAGCCGCGGCAGCGCCGGAGGCTCCGGCGCCTGCAGCCAGTGCGGATGTGCCGGCCACGGATGCCCCGGCGGCAATCGCCCCGAGCGTTGCCGCAGGCATTGAGGTGGCCTACCTGGACGCAGCCGCGCCCTGGGCCGCAGACCTGGGTGCCGATCCGACCGGAACGGTTCTGGCGCCGGCCGCCGCGGTCACCGTGCAACTGCTGTATGACGAAACACGGGCCAAGGTCAGCCACAATGAAACCTACGAGGCGGTGATCTTCCCGCTGGACGGCCTTATCGATGTCGAAGATGTCCTGTCCGTCGACCACGACGACCGGGACTTCAAACCAGAAGCACCCGCCGGGGCCAGCTACGAACTGGGCAACACCAAGCTCCAGAACAAGACGTTCTGGACGGGCGTACGATCCGGTGTCAAGAATTACCTGGCCGCCAACCGCAGCATCGAGATCTGGAAGTGCCCCGGCCTCAAGCTTTACTCCCGCGTCGACGAGAGTGAGCAGGATTTCAGGAAGCGCTGCGAGCAAGCCGCAGACCAGGCCGCCGACGCCAAGGTCAGCCAACTGCGACAGAGGTACGCGAACCGGATAGATCGCCTGCAGGACCAGATTTCGACAGCCGATGCGCGGGTGGCGGAGCTGGAGGTGGATGCGTCAGCCCGCACCCAGTCCGAAGTCATGTCAGGCGTCGGTGACCTGCTGGGCGGATTGCTGCGAGGAAGGATGAGCTCCAGAACACTGAGCCGGGCTGCAACCCGAAGGGCGGCATCGAAGAAAGCCAAGTTGCGGCTCGAAACCGCGAAACAGAAAGCTGACGCCAAGCGCAGAGACCTGATCGAGCTGGAACGCGACCTGGAAGACGAGCTGATCAACATCCAGGAAGAACATGACGCACTGGCCGAAGCTATTGAACCGCTGCAGATTGGCCTCGAGAAGACCGACATCCGGGTGGCGGAGGCCAAGTTGGTGTGGGTTCCGGTCGCGTGACCTGAACCTGCTGCCCAAAAAGAAAACGGCCCCGTCAGGGGCCGACTTCTGGACTATCGGTTGGGTCGACAGCCGATCAGGCTAGTCCAACTCGACGACAGCTGCATCCTTGGCTGCCCGGCCAACGGCTCCGATGCCATTGTCGCGAGACGACTCTGATGCGTAGTTCTGGCTCGTGCCAATCACCTGCCCGTTCCGAGCTTTCAGGTTGAAGCGGAATTTGCCACTGGCCGTCGTCTTCTTCTCGAAGCACGCCTCGTCCAGGCAATTCTTCTTCACAGACTCGATGCCGTTGGTGCAGCTTGACTTCGACTTGTAACCCTCGCTCGAGAGGATGGTCTCGCCGTTGCCTGCTTTCAGACGGAAACGAAACTCCCCGGCTTTGTCTTTGTAACACTCAAACTTTCCTGCCACTTCTTGTTCTCCTTCTTAAATGGATCGCTAATCTAACAATTAATTGGGCGCCGTCCAAACCCGTGCCGCAATCGTGGGATATACGGCTCATGCCCTTACGAATCGGTACAATCGGTCAAAGTATACTCTGGTTGAATACTCTTGGTCGGTTCTCAGGGACGTCAGGCTACAACACTTCCAGGAACAACGCTGCTGATGGACCGTCAGTGTTGCGCAGCACCCGCCTCCGCCAGCTCCTTCTTCGCATCCTCGAACTGCGCTATGGCGCGTTCGAGATAGACCTTGGCCTGTTCATCGTAGCCGTCCGCCGTCATCGACCAGACGCGATTGAGGTAGCGCTCGCCAGCGGCGAACTCGCTCATGATGTCGGCGTACACCTGCAGGCTGTAGAGATGCACCATGCTCTGCCGCGCCTCGGCGAAGCGCCTTAAGTCCGGGCGGAGCTTGTCGTCGATAAAGTCACGCATGGCTTCGCCCTTGAGCTCCGGGCCGTCGGCCAGTGCCTCGAGCTCCCGAACGATGTTGTCGAGAGATTCATTGAGCTTGCTCCGGTTGTTCTTGAGCATCTCGCCGGACGTCGCAATCGCCTTGTCGGCACGCTTGGCGAGAACAACACCAGCGATAGCCGCGACCGCGGCGATACCGAACCAGAACCAATTGACGCTCTCGATATCGAGCGCGGTGACATAGGCGCCGCCCAGGAAGCCGGCGGCGAGCAGTGCGTACGCGATGTTCTTCATACTGGTCGTCATTGCGCCGCTCCCTGGATGACCATCGTTATCGCGTCGCCGACTCCGACGAGCGCCTCACCAACGATTAACCCTGCCGCAATCGGTATCCCGACGTTGTCTGACCAGTCCTTGCCCTTGAACCGGTTGGCGAGTTCCCTCGCGAGCGTGCCGAGCGAGTAGGTCAGGACGATGTTGAACGGCAGGTAGAAGCCCAGGCCGACGGTGATGCCGAGGCCACCCATCAGCGCGGACAGGACGGCGCCGAGCACAGCACCGGCGGCGTATTTCTCTGCAGGCACGTCGCCGCCCATGATGCCGTCGACGGTGCTCGCGAGCGCCTGCGCCTGCGGCGCCGGCAGGCGGTCGCTGCCCAGGCCGTAAGCTTCGTGCAAAGCGAAGATCACCAGGATGACGACGATCGGGCCGAGCCAGGCACCGATGAACTGACCGAGCTGCTGCATGCGAGGTGTGGCGCCGACCAGGTAGCCGGTCTTGAGATCGAGCATCAGGTCCGTCGCCTGGGACATGGCGACGCACATCGCGGCGCCCACCATGATGGCGGCGATAATCGAGTCGGCTCGATCCATACCCAGCGCCTGTGTAAGCACGATCAGCAGCGTGATACCCACGAGGGTCATGCCGGACAGCGGCGACCAGTTGGTCCGGCCGATCGCTTCGGACAGGATGATGCCGGCCATCCAGATCCAGAGCGTGCCGAGTAAGGCCATCGTGATGCCGCCAACGATCGACATCGACTCAACGGCGGTCACCGCCATGAAGGTCAGGAGCACAACGGCGCCAGCGACGGCGATATACAGAAGCTTGATCGGCATCTCGTCGCCGCCGACGCGAGACTCCACTTCGGAGGCCTTCTGCATTGACTTGACGGCGCTCTTGATCAGCGGTGCGGCGAGAACGACACCCATGATGGCGCCGCCGATCAACATGCCGATGCCGAGCGGTCGATACAGCATGAGGCGAAGCGAATCGGGCGCACTGACGACTGCCCCGGCCTCATCGATCGGGAAACTGTTGGTGACCGACAGCATCGGTGACAGGAACCAGTAGGCAACAAAGCCGCCGACAATAAAGGCGATACCGCCACGGCCGGCGATGAAACCGACGCCGATCGTCATGAGCGACAGGTACCAGATCCCGTTCATGAACTCCGGTATGCCGATGAGCGCGCCGAAGTTCCAGTTGGAGACGCCGGTCTTGATCGAGATGGCGTGCGCGGTCGCGCTGACGAGTGCGGCAATGACCAGGATAATCGCCTTGCGCACGCCGGCGCCCGGCGACTTGAGTATTGTCGCCACCGCGACCCCGCCCGGGTAGGTCAGACGCTCGTAGTCGATCATGTGTTTCCTGAGCGGGACGATGAAGGCAATACCCAGAAACGCACCGGCGATGCAACCGAACGTCAGGAGAACCGGGTCGAAGCGGTCGCCGTAGCCTAGGAGAAAGATCGCCGGCACCGAGAACATCATGCCGGACGCAGCGCCGTTCACACCGGATGCAATCGTCTGCACGATGTTGTTCTCGATGATGCTCTTCCTGCGCAGCATCCCGCGCAGAATGCCGAAGCCGAGAATGGCGGCGAGTTCCGAGCCCTCAATTGAGAAGCCCAGGACCAGGGCCGCGTAGCCGATGGACACGGCAATAATGATGCCCAGTATCCAGCCGACTATGACTGCGACCCACGTAAGTTCAGGGTAGGCTTTGCCAGCCGTCGTTGAAGTGTCCAGCGTTCTATCCCCGCTTGTTATTATTTTTCGGGCAGCCTAGCACATTCACGTGCGGTTGGCTCCGCAACGGACGTCAGCACCCTGACGGGCCAATGCCTGTGCGCCAGGGGTTGGGGGAAGCTATTTTCTTTTAGGCTCGTTCAGCCGAAAGGACGCTCGGCGCTAGCTTTCGACGGGGGTTCAGGGCCAGCTTCCGGGCAAAAGCGGAAAGGCCCGAACTAGGCTGCCGGCCGGTGAAACTCGATCACGTTTCCGTCAGGGTCTCGGACGAAGAAGAAATACGCGCCGCCAAACTCCACCGTTTCGGTGATCTGGATCCCAGCAGAAACAAGCTGGCGTTCCACTGACTCAGCATCGCTTATTTCCAAAGCAATGTGCGTATAGCCTGTGTGCTTCGTCGCATCGTCCATCAACAGGTTTGTCGGAGCAGCATCCGGCGACGCGTTAAGGATGAAATTGATGTTGACGCCCGACGCATGTTCCATGATTGCAACCGGCTCGGGACCAACAGGCCCGGCAATGAATTCGAATCCGAGTCTTTCGTAAAACTCACGAGTGACGACCAGGTCCCGCACTCGTATGCCGACATGGTTAATTCGAGTGATTTCTTTCATCGCCAATCCCCAATGATTTTCAACCGGCGCCGCAGTCGGTCGAAGTCAATTGCGCCCGCATCAGGTCAGAAGCTGCCGGTCCACCCTGGACGGCAAGGACGTCTGGATTCGAGTAGGAGCGGACTTACGAAGGTTAGTCATCGAGAGCAATCGGGATCGAAAGCCGCCCACTCGAGCCAAATGCACTCAACGGCATGCTGAATGCTCCGAAAAAGACGGCCGTTTTGATTCACATCACCCTCGAACGACTACGGGCTGACGTTTTGGATGTCGATACGCAACAATCGATTCGGCGTCGTAACGTAGAGCTTCGATGACGACGTATCCAGGGTCATGTTGGTGACCTGACCGAGTGAGATCTTGCCCAGGAGCTCACCCGCCGGAGACAGAACCGCCATGCCGCCAGGAATCGACACGAAGAGAAAACCCGATGGGTGGACCGTCATGCCATCGGTAGATCCTTCGCCATCCTCACTCAGATCGCTTGCGTCGAAGAAGACGCTGGATTGACCCGGGCCATCTTCGTCGTCGAGCGGGATCGCAATGATGCGTTCACTGCCTGCCTCGGAGTTGCTCACATAAAGGGTCGACTGGTCGGGCGACAGCGCAATTCCGTTCGGCTTCTTGAGTTCGTCCGTGACGAGGCTCAGCTCCCCGGATGGCGACAGCCGAAAAACGCCGAAAAAACCCAGTTCGATATCGGGACTGTTTTCGAAGCCGGCGAGCCCATAAGGCGGGTCGGTAAAGTAAACATCGCCGGAGCGGTGAACCACCAGATCGTTCGGGCTGTTGATCGAACTTCCGGCGAACTTTGTCACCAATACGTCGTGGTCGGGAGCCGGGTCATCTAGCGGTGCCCCCATGCGCGCAAGGCTTCGACGGCCCTGTTGAGCCAACAGGAGCCGGCCCTCCGCGTCGATCGCCAGACCGTTCGATCCGCCCCAGGTTCGCGGCTTATCGTCCGGCGAGGGCCCCGATGGGGACAGGAAGACGCTCAGACCGTTCGTTGTGTCCCAGCGATAGATCTGGTCGGCGGCCAGATCCGAGAAAAGCAGCGCATCGAGACTGGAAGCCCATACGGGCCCTTCGGCCCATCCGAAGTCGTTCGCCAGAACCTCGACCTTACTGCCCTTCTTGATTAAATCGTGGAAGCGCTCGTCGTAAACAACGAAATCGGCATCAACGGTATCCGAGGCCTGACAAGCAGCACCTGCCAGTACAAGTAGCACCAGCAAGCTCGTTCTCATTAATCGCATGGGGAAACTGACATCACAGAAATGCCTCTCATAACTTTGCTCCGGAAAGCCACCGCAATCACCACAAGCGTCGCGTGTGCAGACGCTTGTGGCCAGGCGCCGTCAGGATAGCAGACATTCGCTGAATGACGGGTAACGGCCAAGAGCGCATAAGCGTTGCCTCCATAGGTCAGTCCGCAGCAGGAACGTATGGAAGCTCCCAAAGTGGAAAAACACGAGTCAATGCGGATAACCCCAGGGGGTGCTTCAGTTTGCCGTTGGCAATGGACTCCCTGAGCTCATCCAATGTCATGAGGTGAACACGAATTGCCTCACCGGGATCCGGCGCGGGTGCTTGCACGGCTTCGACGCCTTCGACCAACCAGTGGTGACAGAGATTATTGTGGATCGCAGGGTTCGCCTGTACGGAACCCAGATACCGCCAGTTTCCCTTGCCGAAGCCCGTCTCTTCCAGCAACTCTCGCTTGGCTGCGCACAGCGAATCCTCACCAGCATCGACCATGCCCGCAACAGGCTCAATTGTGAGTTCGCCGACACCGAATCGGTACTGCTCCACCATGACGATTTTCCCGGTTGCAGTGACGGCCACGATCGTCACCCAATCCGAGGTCTCCAGGACCATTCGCTGAAATTCGTCTGAACTGGTTGGATGCCGCATTGTGTCCAGGCGAACCCGAAACAAGGGTATGTCTGGCCCCGCTTCGCTCGCCAGCCTTTTCCAGCGCAACTCATCGTCATTCATGGTCAATGTCCCATAATCCGGCATCAGTTTTCGGCCAACAGCATCGGCGGTCGCATGTTGCTACATACCGATGGATAGCTCCACTGCATCATTTGCGGTATTTCTAACTCGACCCGGGCCAACTTCTTCCGGCCAAAAGCTGCAGCTAGTCTGACTCCAGTGAACGGGCTGGCGTTTGTCGACACACGTTGCGATCTTCCCACGCAGAGTCGTCAATCTGGATCGACTGATCCGCCCACAATAGTCTTGTCTCAGAGAACACAAGAGTGAACTTCGATTCAAGCTCGACTGATCCAGTACCGTCGAAGGGAATCTCAACCGTCCAATACTCTTCACCGGAGTGAAACTGTCCATAGCGTATCTTCAGGCCATTCAGGTATGGATTGAACAAACCCTCCAGGCATCGATCCGGGATGTCCACATCCTTGTCACGAATCTTCAAGGAGATTTTGTCCAGTTGACGCGATTCGGTCAGCGAGACAGTAAGCTCTGCACCACCGCGCTCTGAACTTGAAATTGACACCGTATGCCAGGGTAGCGGTACTTCGACAGAAGCCAGGGAAGCCGATGCGACTCCAATCACCAGAACGAGTAAGGCAACGTTCTTTGAAAGCACTGCGAATCCCCTCCGCGCTCCGTGTGACCGCCGTCGGTCAGAAGCCGTCAGTTTAGCTCAGATTACTTAAGTGGCGGCCCGTGGCCAGGAGCAAATGCGCGGTCAATAGTCGCCATGCCGCGGACATACCTCTACGAAATCCAAAGCCTCACCGACCGATCGTGGAGTAGACGACGATCAACGATAGTCCAAGTCCGACAAATACAACGATTGACCATCGCGCAGAAATCGCTTTCTGACGCCGCGAATTCAGCAACCAGCCCTTCTCCTCATCCGTCAGCTGATCGCCGTACTTCCGCTCGATCTCGTTCAGCTCCTCTAGAAAACTGTCTTTCCCGAACAGGTGTGTTCGGATCCCCTCTGTATCCTCCCAGATTGGCCCGAGCCTGGTTACGAGGCTTATTTGAAGCTTTGTGTAGAGCGTGAAATGTCGAACCCAGGGAATCAGAGAGACGATCAGGGCAACGACGATCAATACGGTCGACGCCGCCCCGGCAGAGAGTAATTGCACTAGCTACGCATCCTTCTATGCCAGAATAAAGTGGGCCGGAAGTCGATATCCTACCGAAATCGGAATGTCGGGCGCCTTGCGGTCAAGAGCAACCACTCGCTTGCCAGGCAACAACCGTGCGGTAGCTGCACGGTGCTAATCCATCCATGGCGACTCCAGCCTTGATTACTGCCACAATACCGGCATCCTTTCCGCCCTCCGTGACCCGGGCGACCACACTCCCGCATGCAGAAACTGACCAGAATACTCAAACGCGCACCCAAGCGGTCGATCGCCGCGCTCGTTCTCCTCGCGCTGCTGATCCACATGTTGATCGTCGGGACTGGCGTGATTCGGCAGTTCGAGGATCGCCGTTGGGACATACCCGCAGGCGTTTACGCCGCGCCGCTCGAGCTCTACGCGGGCCTCAGCCTCGATGCGTCGGGCCTTACCGCAACGCTGGATCAGTTGGGCTTCCAGCAGGCCGTCGCCGTCAATCGCCCGGGCCAGTACCGCGTCGCAACCAACCAGGTCACGCTCTGGACCCGCGCCTTCCAGTTCTGGGACAAGCTCGAATCGGCCGAACGCTACACCATCAGGTTCGACGACGGCCGCATCCTCGCCATTGACCGCGCCGACGGCCAGCGCAGCGCGCTGCTCCGACTCGAGCCGATGCGCCTTGGCAGCATCTTCGCCACCCATCACGAGGACCGGCTGCTCGTGGAGCCGGACGCGATTCCACTAACGCTCGTCGATGCACTCAAGGCCGTCGAGGATCGCAAGTTCGACCGGCACATCGGCCTGGACCTGACCGCGATCCTGCGCGCAGCGTGGGTGAACCTGAAGAGCGGCGAGATCCGCCAGGGCGGCAGCACGCTCACGCAACAGCTCGTGAAGAGTTACTTCCTGGACGGACGCAAGACGTTTCGCCGCAAGTACCAGGAAGCGATCATGGCGGTGGCGCTCGAGCTACGTTACGACAAGCAAGCGCTACTGCACGCCTACGTCAACGAGATCTATCTCGGCCAGCAGGGTACGCGCGCCATACACGGCTTCGGGCTCGCGGCCGAGTTCTACTTCGGCAAGTACCTGTCACAGCTCGAGCTGCACGAGACGGCGCTGTTGATCGCGCTTGTCAAAGGACCGTCGTACTACGACCCCCGGCGTCATCCCGAACGGGCGCTGGCACGCCGCAACCTCGTGTTGCAGATGCTGGCCGAGCTCGACATCGTCGATGACGAGGCCGCCACCGAGTCGATCAACCGAGAACTCGGCGTCACCGCGCGATCGCGCGTCGGCTCACGCTACCAGCCGGCGTACATGGACCTCGTGCGCCGGGAACTCGCGACGCAATACTCCGACGAGAGCATCGCGAGCATCGGTCTGCGCGTTTTCACAAACCTCGAACCGGGCGTGCAACGACTCGCCGAACAGCAGCTGGTCGACGGTCTCAAGCGTTTAGACCCGGCGGATGAATCAGCCGCCGCTCTCGAAGGCGCCGTCATCGTCACGCAGCCGGCGACCGGCGCCGTGCTCGCGATGATCGGCGGCCGCGACGTCGCCACGGCCGGCTTCAACCGCGCGCTGGATGCGAAGCGGCCCGTCGGCTCGCTGATGAAGCCCTTCGTCTATCTTGCCGCACTCGAGTCCGGCAACCACACGCTCGCGACATCCATCGAAGATGCACCGATCGACGTCGAGCTCGAGACCGGCGACATCTGGTCGCCGGAGAACTTCTCGCTCGAGTCGCACGGCGAGGTATCGCTCCTGCAGGCGCTCGCGGCATCCTACAACCAGGCGACCGTTTCGCTCGGCCTGGCAACGGGCGTCGAGGCGCTGGTGGACATACTCACCGTTTTCGGCGCCGAAGGCCCTCCACCCGCGTACCCGTCACTGCTGCTGGGCGCGTTCGAACTCGCGCCGTTCGACGTTGCGAGCCTGTACAACACGCTCGCGAACGACGGCTTTCGCACTCCGCTCGTCGCGGTGCGCTCGGTCGTCGATACGACGGGACAGCCGTTGACTCGTACCGCGCTCGAGGTGGAACAGGTCGCAGACCCCGACGCCGTGCATCAGCTGAACCGGGGGCTCGTCGAAGTCATGCAGCAGGGCACGGGGCGCTCGGCCAAGGCGATACTCCCGGATAATCTCGTCGTTGCCGGCAAGACCGGCACGTCGGACGAATACCGGGACAGCTGGTTTGCGGGTTTTAGCGGCGACCACGTGGCCGTAGTATGGATCGGCCGCGATGACAACGAACCGGCCGGCCTCACCGGCGCTGCCGGCGCCCTGTCCGTATGGGCACCGATGCTGGCAGCCATGTCGACGACCGGCTACCAGCCCGCTTACTCGGAAGACCTCGAAGCCGTGTGGATCGACTATGATACGGGTCTGAGATCGCGCCGCGGCTGCGGCAACGCCGTGCAGATTCTCGTACCCGCCGGCACGCAGCTCAAGAGGCAACCCGGCTGCAGCAACGTGTTCGACGAGATCGGCGATCGGGTGCGCAATGTCTTCGAAGCCCTGACTGAGTAAGTCAGGTCAACACTTAAGGTCAATAATCACGATGCAACATCGGCGGCTCGTACTACTGCTACCCCTCCTCGGCCTCACGGCCTGCGCCAGCGTGCCGCTCGACGAAACGGCCGGCGAAATCGGCGAACCCCCCGCCGAGGTGGCGGAATCCAGAGCCCAGACCGGCACTGCCGAGGCTATACGCGAACTCGTCGAGAGCAGTCGCACATCCAGGGCAAGCGGCGATTATTCACAGGCTCTCGCGAACATCGAACGCGCCATCCGCATCGAGCCCCGCAATCCCTACCTGTGGCTCGAGCTCGGCGAGACACACCTGTCCCGAGGCAACACTCAGCAGGCCGCCGCAACGGCGAGGAAGGCGATGAGCGTGGCCGGAGCGGATCGCGTGGCGAAGATGGCTGCGGAAGGACTGCTTGAGCGAGCGATGGGGCCGTAGTGCGATAGAGGCGCGGAGACCTGCGACGGTGGATAGCGGTCTATCGGGACAGCACAATGCCCGGGGGTATCGGCTCCCAAACGAATCAGGTTGCAATCGCGGCGGCACCGACGATGACAGTCTGTTTCATCCAAAGGCATTTCGCGTTGAGCATAGAACAGGAGCGATTTGAGGCGTACAGTCCCTACATGCCCGCCTCACCAATACAAAGAATATGACGGCAGCGACTCATACCCTCTCGGTCCGCGAGAAATTCGGCTACGGCCTCGGCGATTTCGCTGCAAACATCGTCTACCAGTCGGTGATGGTCTTCCTGCTGTACTTCTATACCGACGTCGTCGGGATTCCCGCCGCCGCTGCGGGCACGTTGCTCCTCGTCGCACGCATCTGGGATGCCGTCAACGACCCACTCATGGGAACGATCGCCGACCGCACACGCAACAAGCACGGTCGCTTCCGCCCCTGGATCCTATGGACAGCAATCCCCTTCGGCGTGATCGCCGTGCTCATGTTCACGACGCCGGACCTGAGTACGACCGGCAAGATCATCTACGCGTACGTGACCTACATACTCATGGGCATGATCTACACCGCGAACAATGTGCCCTACGGCGCGCTCTCCGCGGTGATGACGTCCGATCCGGCAGAGCGCACGAAGCTCAATTCCTATCGCTTCGTGCTGGCCATGGTGGCGACACTGGTCATCAGCGGGCTCACGTTGCCCATGTCGAAATGGCTCGGCGGCGGCGACGAAGCACGCGGATACCAGCTCACGATGTTGGTGTTCGCGTCTGTGGCGGTGTTGTGCTTCTACGTGACATTCTACACGACGCGAGAGCGCATCGAACCGCCCAGCGAGCAGAAGACCCCGGTACGTGAGGACCTGCGCGACCTGCTGCACAACCGTCCCTGGATCGTGCTGTTCGTTTTAGGTCTGATCACGTTCATCTTCCTGTCGCTGCGGCTGGGCGTTGGGCTTTTCTACTTCCAGTATTACGTCGGCGACCAGAGCCTGTTTTCGGTGTTCGCGGTTCTTGGCGTCATCGGCGTTATCTTCGGCGTCTTGCTGGCAAATCCACTGCGCGAACGTTTCGGCAAGCGGAACGTGTACATCGGGTCCAACCTGTTAGCGGGTCTGGCGATCATGGCGCTATGGCTGCCCACGCCCGAGCAGTATCTGTGGGCGTACTTCCTGTCGGCGTTGGTGGGTTTCTTCAGCGGCCCGGCGGTCCCGATCCTCTGGTCCATGTACGCCGACGTCGTCGACTACTCCGAATGGAAGTTCGGCCACCGGGCGACAGGCATCATCTTCTCTGCCTCTACCTTCGGGCAAAAATTCGGCTGGGGCGTTGGCGGCGCGCTTACTGGCTGGTTGCTCGC
>JAAUYD010104771.1_pt1 | contig 20752 bp, 17 predicted proteins | sample 7278101 | NCBI WGS metagenome assembly JAAUYD01 (sample SAMN14350128, study PRJNA611818) | marine sediment metagenome | isolation source: surface marine sediment (0.6m) | place: French Polynesia: Moorea | collected 2018-08
GCCAGGCCTTCGGTGAGGAACTGGCCCGGGCTGGAGACCTGTTGCGCCAGGCGGCCGACCTGGCCGAACACCAGGGGTTTGCCAACTACCTGCGGCTGCGCGCCGATGCCCTGCTCAGCGACGACTACCTGGCCAGCGACATGGCCTGGATGGACAACAAGACCAACCCCATCGAGCTGGTCTACGGCCCCATCGAAACCTACGAAGACCAGCTGTTCGGCTACCGGGCTGCGTTTGAGTCCTACGTGCTGATCAAGGACCTGGCCTGGAGCGAGCGACTGGCGAAGTTTGCGCAGTTTCTGCCGGAGCTGCAGCAGGGTCTGCCGGTACCGGAAACCTACAAGGCCGAGATGCCGGGCTCGGACGCCGACCTGAACGCCTACGACGTCGTCTACTACGCCGGCGACTGCAACGCGGGCTCCAAGACCATCGCCATCAACCTGCCCAACGACGAGCGTGTTCAGCTGGAGAAAGGCACCCGGCGCCTGCAGCTGAAAAACGCCATGCGGGCCAAGTTCGACCAGATCCTGGTGCCTATCGCCGAGGAATTGATCGCCGAGGACCAGCGCCGGCACATCACCTTTGACGCGTTTTTCGGCAACACCATGTTCCACGAGGTGGCCCACGGGCTGGGAATCAAGAACACCATCAACGGCTCGGGCACGGTACGCCAGGCGCTGAAGGAGACCGCCTCGGCCCTGGAAGAAGGCAAAGCCGATATCCTCGGCCTGTACATGATCACCCGCCTGTTCGAGAAGGGTGAAATCACCGAAGGTGAGCTGATGGACAACTACGTCACCTTCCTGGCCGGTATCTTCCGCTCGGTGCGCTTCGGCGCCACCTCGGCTCACGGCCGTGCCAACATGGTTCGCTTCAATTTCTTTGCCGACCAGGGTGCGTTCACCAAGGACGACTCCGGTGCCTACCGGGTCAACTTCGACGCCATGCAGCGGGCCATGACCGAGCTGAGCAGGGTGATCCTGACTCTGCAGGGTGACGGCAACTACGAAGGCGCGGTGCAGCTGCTGACCGAGCAGGGCGTCATCAGCGAAGCACTGCAATCCGAACTGGACCGCCTGTCCGAGGCCGGAATTCCGGTGGACATTGTGTTCGAGCAGGGGGTGGATGTACTGGGTCTTTGATCAGTCGCTGCCCAGCAGGTCCAGAAACCCGTCGGGGTCAATCACCGGTTCCCGGCAGACCGTTCCTTCACACAGGTAGGCGGTGAAGGGTCCGGTGGAAGCAAAGCGCGCCTCCAGTGCCGACCCGGTTGGCGCATAGACCTCGTCGCGAACGTCCAGGCGACCCGCCAGCCGCGCCCGGGTCTGGCGGACCACGTCGGGGTCCCCGGTCAGCACGATGTGATGCGGCGGACAGGCGAAACGGTCCAGCGCCGTCAGCAGGGCCCCGTGGGCCTGGGGCGCCCGGCTGAGGGCCTGCCCGGCCGACGCCAGGGCGCGCTCAGCGGATTCCAGGTAGCGGGCCTCACCCAGCAGGTGGCCCAGCCGGCACAGCCCCTCTACCGCCGCGGCGTTGCCGGCAGGCATGGCGTCGTCCTGAAAAGGCCGAGGCCGCTGGATCAACGGCTCGTGGTCATGGGACGTAAAATAAAAGCCGCCCGATTCGGTATCCTCGAACCAGGCCAGCAGGGCATCCGCGAGCCTGGCGGCGAACTCCAGGTCCCGGTCCTGCCAGTCTACCGACAACAGGGCAAGAGTACCGTTAAGCAGGTGTGCGTAGTCGTCCAGGTACCCGTTCAGGTGTGCTCGATCCTCTGAGGCAACGGCCAGCAGCCGTTCCTCCCGCCACAGGGTGGCGCGAACAAAATCCAGCGCCCGGCGGGCTGACGCCAGCATCGGGCGCTCGTTCAGAAGCTGCCCGGCAACCGCCATGGCCCGGATCATCAGTCCGTTCCAGCTGGTCAGAATCTTGGTGTCACACAGCGGCGGTTCGCGGCGGCGGCGGTGGGTCAGCAGCTTGCGCCGGGCGCTGTCCAGCCGGCGCCGGGCCTCGGATGGGCTGAGGTCCAGCTCGGCCACCAGCTCGCCGATGGATCGGGCCAGGTAGGGATTCCAGGCGTGGCCCTCGAAATTGGGCGGCAGATCCATACCGTAGCGGGGCAGGAACAGTTCCGCCTCCTCCGGCTCCAGCAGGTCAACCACCTCCTGGCGCGACCACAGGTAGTACCGCCCCTCCTCGCCCTCGGAATCCGCATCCCAGGCCGAATAGTAGCCGCCGTCCTCGCCCTGCAGATCGCGGACGATCCAGTCCCCCATCTCGGAAGCGACTTCCTTGAAGCGCCGCTGCCCGGTGTGGACAAAAGCCTGGGCATAAAGGGGCAGCAGCTGGGCATTGTCGTAACCCATCTTCTCGAAGTGGGGGATCAACCACCTGTCGTCCACGCTGTAGCGGCAGAAGCCGCCGGCCAGGTGATCGTAGACGCCGCCCGCCGCCATCTTCTCCAGGGTGCTCCCGGCCATGTGCCACGCATCCCGGCGCTGCTCCCGGTCAAACCCGGACCATTCCATCAGGAATCGAAGATTGGTGGGGTGCGGAAACTTGGGAGCTGAGCCGAAGCCTCCGTAGGTCGGATCAAACTGTTGCCGCAGCTCCTCCAGGGCCCGGCTGCCCAGGTCCAGGTCGGGCAGGCCGCTGGTTTCCGGCGGTTCAGCCAGCCGCTGCAGAACGCCTTTCAGTTCGTCCCCCTGGGCTCTCAGCTGATCCCGCTGCTGATCCCAGGCGGCGGCAACCCGACCCAGCAGTTCAACAAACCCCGGCATGCCGTAGCGGGTTTTCGGCGGAAAGTAGGTGCCGGCAAAAAAGGGAACGTGGGTGTCCGGGTCCAGGAACGCCGTCAGCGGCCAGCCGCCACCGCGGTCCGTCAACAGCTGGTGGCTGAGCTGATAGATGCGATCCAGGTCGGGCCGTTCCTCCCGGTCCACCTTGATATTGACGAACAGCCGGTTCATTACCGCCGCGGCGGCCGGATCCTCGAAAGACTCGTGGGCCATGACATGGCACCAGTGGCATGCCGAGTAGCCCACGGACAGCAGAATGGGTCTGGCCGACGCCCGCGCCTCATCCAACGCTTCATCACACCAGGGCCACCAATGGACGGGGTTGTCGGCGTGCTGCCGCAGGTACGGACTGGTGGCGTCGCCCAGGCGATTCATGTCGCGCGACTGGTTTCAGTCGTCTTTGCTTTCTGCCCGCGGTTCGGAAGACGACGGCTCCGGCTTCTGGTCGCCGATGACACCTTTCAGCGGGCAAACCTTGAAGATCGGACATTTTTTGCAGCCCAGGGTCAGGGCGCCGGGACAAAGAGTCATGGTTTTTCCTCATTCGAGACTTTACAGTCTATACCCATCAGGTCCCTCAGGCCCGTGCCGCGAAGGACGTTGAGCAATACTCCATCACCCAGCTCCTGGCCCAGGCCGGCAGCGGCGATCACTGATCAAGGTGCTGCGCGATGGTGACCGACATGACGAGGCGAATCAGCTGGAGCGCCGGCTGACGGCGACGGCCAGCCAGTAGCCGGCCGGAATTGCCACCCTGGCGCCGGGGCCTGGCCCACGTCAAGTCAGGACATCGTCAGCCACGCATGGTTTCCTGAACGGTTCGGAGCAGCTCGTCCAGGCGGAAGGGTTTCTGCAGAAAGCCGGCCAATCCCTCGAATTCCTGTTCATGCTTCACCCGGTCGGGTGTAAACCCGCTCATGAGTACAACCGGCAACGTGCTGTCCCGCTCGGTCAGTTTCCTGAACGTCTGCAGACCAGTCATGCCGGGCATGTTGAAGTCCAGCAACACGAGAGACATTCCTCGATCCTGACAATCGAAGACCTCGATTCCTTCTTCGCCTGAGCTCGCGCTGACCACCCTGTAACCTTCCGCGGTCAGTGCAGATTCCATGAATTCGCGCACCATCTCTTCATCATCAATGACCAGCACCGTCGTGTTTTCATGGGGCGTTTTCGACTGAGCCGGGGCGTCACGGCTTTCCGTCCTGACCAGCCCGGCGTCACTTCGAGGAAGCCATACGCGCAGCGTCGTAGCTCCCTCGCTGGACAGCACGTCGATGCCGCCACCATGACGCCGAACAATGCCCAGCACCGATGCCAGTCCAAGACCGCGCCCCGCGTCCTTGGTGGAGAAGAAAGGATCGAATGCGCGTTTTTTGGTGTCCGCATCAAACCCTGAGCCGCTGTCCACCACGTCCAGCCTTACATAAGCTCCGGGCTTCAACTCCGTCACACTGTCCGTTTCGTCCAGGTCCCGGGCTGATAACGTCACTTCCTCGAGCCGTATCAGGATTCTGCCGCGCATGTCGTGCATCGCTTCGCCGGCATTGACCACCAGGTTCAGGATCAGCTGACGAATCTGGGTAGGGTCACAGTGGGCGACAGCCGGTGTCTCGGGCAGGTCCAGCTGCAATTCGTGGCGATTGCCGATGGAAGACTCCAGGACTTTTTCCATGCTGGTGATAATTTCCCGGGCATCCGCGGGCTCAAACTCCGCTTCACCACGTCCAGCATAAATCAGCATCTGACGAGTCAGATCCACAGCACGGATTCCTGAATCACGAATGCGCTCCAACTGCACTGAAAGCTTTTCCGGTGGATCCTGGGCCAGCGCCAGATCGGCGGCGCCAAGCACACCGACCAGCAGGTTGTTGAAGTCATGCGCGATGCCACCCGCAAGAACAACAAGGCTGTCCGATTTCTGGGAGTCGTAAACCTTGCGTTCGAGTTTTTCCTGCAGCTCATTCTGTTGACGCTCCAGCGTCACGTCGACATCCATGCCGATGACGCGCCGCGGGTGCCCGTCCGGTTCCCAGTCAATGACTCTCGCCCGCCGTCGGTACCAGCGATAGGATCCGTCCTCGTGGCGAAGCTGCATCGTCTCGTCATACAGACCACCGCTTCCCTGGAACTGCCTGGGAAAATCCTCCGCGGTCACCACCCGGTTATCCGGATGTATCAACCCGATCCAGTCGCCCACGTTCCTCGGCGCCTCATCCCGTCCATACCCCAGACCGGCCAGCCAGCCGTCAGAGACAATGACCACGTCGCTGGAAAGATTGATGTCCCAGCCACCATCGGATATGGAGTCGACCATGAGGCGAAAACGCTCTTCGCTGCGGGCGCGTGCTGCATCTGCCCCTTCCCGCTGGGCGATGACTTCGCGCAGGGCCAGGTTTCTCCTGTCAGCCAGCCCGGCCCATATCAGGTACAGCAGGACGAATGCCGCAGCGGCGAACCCCAGAACCGCCGGCTGGAGTTTTCGCGGCGCATACTCGCGCCCCGGATCCAGTACGATGGACCAGCTGCGGCCCGCGTATTCGATGTTTGAGCGGATACCCTGGATGTCGGAAATCGGTTCGACATCGTTCTGAAAAAGCATCCCTTCGCCACCTTCGGCGGCCCGATCCTGGACGGTGACCTTCATACTGCCCAGCGGAAACTCCTCCAGCGCCGTCGAAATGGCATCGCCCATGCGCAGTACGCCCACGACAAATCCGATGGTGCCCTCAACGCCCCTGTTGACCGGTGCAAACACCAGCAGCCCGCTCTGGTTTTCGGTTTCCTGAACGAGGGTGATGGGCGCCGTTGCGCTCACCATTCCCAGCCTCCGCGCCGACTCCAGGGCTTCTCGTCGCCGGGATTCGGAAGCCACGTCAAAACCGATGGCATTCTCATTGCCCTCGATGGGCAGAATGATCTCCACCACCACGTATTCCGCGGCCGGCATGGCGGACATCAGGCTTCCGGACACGTCGCGGTGGGTAATCCTGAAGTCTGGATCTCCACGCGCGCGAACGGCGTCCTCATAGCGCTGGCGATCTTCTCCTCGAACGATGGGATCCCACCCCAATGCCTGGAGCGTGGGTTCCCGCTCGATCAGCGGTTGGCTGACAATGGTGAAGTATTGATGGACGTCTTCACGTATGACGCCCAGGAATCTGGCCGTGTCCGCAATGGCAGTCGTCACCGAGGACAATTCACGTTCGATGGACTCGATACGCACCTTGGCGTCAGCCTCAAACCGGCTCACCGCGATTTCGGTTTCAACCGAGTGTGCGTACCACCAGATCGCTGTAGACGCGACCAGACCCGTTGCGCCGACGACCCAGCGAAGCCATCTGGGGTAAAGCGATCTTGTGTCCCGGGAGCTTGCCAACGAGGGGAAAAATTCCGTAAATGACCAGGAAAGCATACATCACCCCCGCAGACCCTGACCTCGTGATTTTCCGCAGGGTCGCTGAACCCCACGGCGTGCCGCTGGCTGCACAGGAAGGTTTGTCGGGCTCCGATCGAACAGACTGAGATGGCTGCGGCACCCGTCCAATAGACCGCTTTGCTTGCAGCCGGGGCACCGCTACAATCCGGCCGTGCCCTATTACGTCAACTTTGATCCCGTTGCTTTTTCCCTGGGTCCCCTGAAGATCCACTGGTACGGCATCATGTACCTGGTGGGGTTCATCTGTTTCTGGCTGCTGGGCAGCTACCGGGCCGGTCGGCCAAACTCCGGCTGGAAGAAAGAAGAAGTCTCCGATTTCCTGTTCTACGGCGCCCTGGGCGTGATTCTTGGCGGACGCCTGGGTTACATCCTGTTCTACGATTTCGCCAACGTCATCGACGATCCGCTGCGCATCCTCCAGATCTGGAAGGGCGGCATGTCATTCCACGGCGGATTCCTGGGTGTGCTGGTGGCCATGCTCTGGTTCGCCCGCAAAACCGGGCGACGGTTCTTCCAGGTGTCTGATTTCTTCATACCAATGATCGCGCCCGGCCTGTTCTTTGGACGGGTGGGCAATTTTATCGGCGGCGAACTGTGGGGCCGGGTATCCGATGCGCCCTGGGCCATGATCTTTCCCCGGTCCATCGATGTCCGTCCCTGGAATCCGGAAGTGATCTACCAGCAGTATCTGGCTGGCCAGTTGAATGACCAGGCGCGCCACCCGTCCCAGCTGTACGAGGCCCTGCTGGAAGGGCTGTTACTGTTCGTCATCGTCTGGGTCTATTCCAGCAAACCCCGGCCGGCCATGGCCGTGACCGGATTTTTCATGATCGGCTACGGCGCCTTCCGCAGCCTGGTGGAACACTACCGCGAACCGGACGCTGACAAGGGATTCCTGCTGGGTGACTGGCTGACCATGGGCCAGTTGCTGTCTTTTCCGCTGATTGCCGCGGGCCTGGTCATGATGATCCTGGCCAGTCGCAAGCGGGTGGCTGTGGATTGATGGAGGCCAAGTGAAGCAATACCTGAACCTGATGCAGCGGATCCTGGACGAGGGAACCCAGCGCGGCGACCGAACCGGAACCGGCACGCTGGCCGTATTCGGCCACCAGATGCGGTTTGACCTCACCCAGGGTTTTCCGGTGCTCACCACCAAGAAACTGCACCTGAAGTCCATCATTCACGAACTGCTCTGGTTCCTGGCGGGCGACACCAATATCGCGTACCTCAACGAAAACGGCGTTCGCATCTGGGACGAATGGGCGGACGAACACGGCGAACTCGGGCCGGTCTATGGCCACCAGTGGCGATCCTGGCCCACTCCGGACGGCGGCACCATCGACCAGATGCAGGGACTGCTGCACAACCTGCGCAACAACCCCTACTCACGGCGTCACATCGTCAGTGCCTGGAACGTGGCGGAGGTGGATCACATGGCGCTGCCCCCCTGCCATACCCTGTTCCAGTTCTACGTGGCTGACGGCAGGCTGTCGTGCCAGCTGTACCAGCGATCAGCGGACGTGTTCCTGGGCGTTCCATTCAACATCGCGTCCTACGCCCTGCTGACCCGGATGATGGCCCAGGTCTGCGAGCTGCAGCCGGGAGACTTTGTCCACACCTTTGGCGATGCCCACCTGTACCTGAACCACCTGGACCAGGCCCGGGAGCAGTTGTCCCGCGAGCCGCGCACCCTGCCGGAGATGCAGATCAACCCCGACGTCAAGGACCTGTTTGCATTCCGCTTTGAAGATTTTGAACTGACCGGCTACGACCCCCACCCCCACATCAAGGCCGCGGTGGCGGTTTAGCGCCCTGCGAGTCTTTGGACACGCGCTGAAGTTCAGCAAACTGCAAATACCGGACTCCAGGAGTCTGCGCCGCAAAAAGATCCTGGCTGCAAACGCTGTCACGATTTTCTACGGCGCAGGCTCCTGGCGCAGCAGAAACCCGTGTCGCAGCGGGTCCTCGGGATCGATGTGGAAGCAGTGCTCGCCGGTCACCCAGGCCCGGCCCCGGACCTCGGGCACGACAGCGGCCTGCGCTCCGACCCGGGCTTCTTCCACTACACGCACCGAAAAGTGGCTGCCGATGATACTTTCGACGTCGATCCACTGGCCGAGGCTCAATTCACCGCGCGCGTAGTGGATAGCGGCTCGGGCTGACACGCCGGTTCCCGTGGGTGAGCGATCGACCTCACCGTCGGCAAATACGCAGACATTTCGGCTGTGACGTCCCGAGTCGGCAGGCCCGGTCAGGATGGTCCCATAGAGGAACCCCAGGCGGGTGTCACCGTCCGGATGGGAGATCTCCAGCTGCTGCGATACCGCCGCCTTGATTTTCATCGCCGCGTCGGTCAGCGCCCGGCAATTGGATCGGTCAATGGCCAGACCAAGAGCGGCAGCGTCGACGACGGCATAAAAGGCACCGCCGTAAGCCAGATCTATCTGCAGGACCCCGATTTCCGGCGTGGTCACCCTGGCCCGATCGTGCAGCAGGAAGGAGGGAACGTTGCGAAATCTCACCGAGGTGACCCGGCCACCCTCCATCTCGGCACAGGCCTGAACCTGCCCCGCCGGGGTATCGATCCGGATCTGCTCCGGCGTTTCGAAATCAAACAGCGCGTGCTCCACGCCGGCCTTGACCAGGCCGATGATGGCGTGGCCGCACATGGTGGAGTACCCCTCGTTATGCAGGAACAGGACACCCACATGGCTGTCCGCCCGCTCGGGCCTCACCGGCAGGGCGCCGTACATATCAACGTGCCCCCGAGGTTCCCACAACAGACTTCGCCTCAGATGGTCATGGCGGGCCGCCAGAAAATCCCGCCGGGCCAGGATGGAATCCCCTTCCAGCTCGGGGAATCCATCCACAATGATGCGCAGCGGCTCCCCTTCGGTATGCAGGTCGATGGTGTTTATGCTGTGCATGGAAGGCGGCCTCCAGGTGGCATGACTTCATCTAACAGCCCCCGAGATATCCTTGCAACGATCAGTTGCTGGTGACTGGCCGTATTCCGGCTGCCTGGGCCACCGCCAGGGCCATGACCACCACGGCGGTTGCGGCAATCAGCAGGCGGCCCAGGTCGGAAAACTCGCTGGAGTAAACCGACAGAAGTCCAAGGCTGAATACAACCCAGCCCAGGTCACCCATCACGATGGACCACGCCTCGGCGACGTCTGCCCGTTGGTTCCGGCGCAGCATGACCAGTCTTGCGGCAAACAGCAGCAGGAACGCGCCGATGGAGGCTACCGTCAGCACGGCGTCCACCCCAAGCCAGCCTGCGACCGGTTGCGCTGCCACAACCATGAGCAGGCCGCAGCCACCGGCAAACACTGCATTGAAGCCTATGGCATTGAAGAACAGGGGTGAACGGTTATTGGTGATTTCCATGGGATAATTCCTTTACTTTAATTTCATATAGTGCTTTAAAAAAATATAGCAAATGCTATGCTCAGTCAATGAGCGCGAGAAGTTACGGACAAAACTGCTCCCTGGCCGTGGCCATGGACCTGATCGGGGAACGATGGACCTTGCTGATTGTGCGTGAGCTGATGCTGGGGCCACGTCGGTTCACCCAGCTGCAGGAAAACCTGCCCGGCATTGGCACCAACCTGTTGAGCGACCGCCTGGCGCGCCTGACCCGGCTGGGGATCCTGGATCGGCAACGCGCCGACGGGGGACACCCCAGCTACAGCCTGAGCCAGATCGGCAAAGAACTCGAAGCCGTGGTGTATCCGTTGATTCGATGGGGCAATCTGTTTCCCGACCGGCGACGTGACAGCCGTCACAGCCGGCCGGAATGGAACATCCTGCCGCTGCGGGCGTACTACTCGCCCCGGGCCGGGCAGCGGTGGAAAGGGGCCTACCGGGTCGAGATCGATGGCCAGGCTCTGACCGTCGCCGCCCGGGAGACAGGCCTGGAAACGGTGGATGATGATCCAGTGGCCACCATCACGATGGACTCGGTGACGGCGGCAAAAGTGGCATCAGGTTCGGTCAGCCTGGAGCGGGCGGTGCAGGCCGGGCAAATCAGCCTGGCCGGGAGTCCTGCAGACATCGAGCTGTTTTTTGATGCTTTTTCCGGACCCGATTGACCGAACTGAACCCAGACCAAACCTCTGGCACTGGCCTGAGCCCGCCGCGCTGAGTCAATATAAATTCATGTTCAAGGCCATCGCGTTCATCGTTGTCGTCTATCTGGCGCTGCAGCTGTTTACGGGATACTCCCCCATCGGTGTGACCTTTCACGGCGTACCCTGGCATGGGCCTGGTGGCGACCTGCTGGGCGCCGGGGTCGCCATGCTGGCCGGGCTGCTCGCCTGCATCATTGGCATCGCCTGCGTATTTGCCGTCATTGCCGGCCTGGTGGTGCTGGCCGCTGGCCTTCCCATCTTCCTGATCTGCCTGCTTTTGTGCGCGCTGCTGGCGCCGGTGCTGCTGCCGCTGGTACTGCTGCTGGGACTTGGCATGTTCCTGCTGATGGGCGTCGGCGCACTGTTCGCCTGACCCAACCGGCCGGCGGACTGACGCCGGTCTCCCGCAATTCTGCGTTGATCACAGCTGCCCGCCGGGGCGGGCGCTGTTGAAAGTACCCCCCAACTATGAGATTTTTTCCCAAAAATGTCGGCACCGGGGTCATTCCAAGCCGTGCCGGCACGCCGTTGAGGGTGCTTCAATGGACGAAAGCAGCGGCAAAAACATACAACAGCTGCTCGACAATGCAGATCGCGCGTTTGACCGTACCCGGTTCAGCGAAGCGGCAGACCTGGCCAGAGAAGCCATGCGCGCCGCTGAAGAATCCGGGGAAGCGGTGCTGGAGTCCCTTGCCCGGGCCAAACGTGGCTCCGCCCTGGTCCAGCTGGGGCTTTACCAGAAAGGCCTGTCTGAACTGCAGGATGCCGTTCAAAGCCTGATTGCCCTGCAGGAAGAAGCGTCCGGGCGCCAGGCCTACAACTATATCGCCATCGCCTACGAAGAGCTTGGGGACCTGGAAAAGGCCCTGGAGCAGTACGGCCGCGCCCTGGAACTGGCGCGGCTGGAGGGAGATATCGAACTGGAGGCCCGGGTCCTGGCGAACATCGGCGACGCCTACGTTCGCATCGACCAGCCCGACAAAGCCACCGAGTACCTGACCGCCGCGGTACCGCGGCTGGTCAATGCAGGCCGCCATGCGCTGGCGGGCTGGGCCGAGGCCGGACTGGCCAGGGCCTGCATCCTGCGGGAGGAGTTTGACGACGCCGACTACTGGTTTCACAAGGCGCTGAAACATGCCGAAATGGGCAAGGCCTTGCGCTGCAAAGGTGAGGTGCTTACCGCTTTCGGCAACTACCTGACCCAGTTGGGCCGACACCAGGAGGCCATCGAACGCCTGACCGAAGCCCTGGCCATCGCCGAAGAACTCAGCGTTCGCTGGAGTATCGCCGAAGCCAACCTGGGATTGGCCGACGCCTTCGAAGCTACCGGTGACGCGGAATCGGCGCTGGAGCACTTTAAGGAATACCACCGGGTGCACCACCTGATGGTGGATGAGATCGCGCGGCTCAAGGTCACCAACCTGTCAGCGGAGATCGATCTGCAGAAGGCCCGCTATGACCGGGAGATCAGCTACATCAAATCGGTGGAACTGGCCGAAGCCCTGGATGAACTGGAACAGCGCAAGGCCCAGCTTGAGCGGCTGAGCATTCGTGATCCCCTCACCGGCGCCTTCAACCGTCGCTACCTGGACCAGTGCCTGGTGCGCGAGTTCAAGCGCGCCACCCGTCATCAGCGGCCCATGTGCCTGGTGATGGCCGACGCCGACCGTTTCAAGCAGATCAACGATCGGTACTCCCACAATGTCGGTGACTACGTGCTGGCCATGGTGGTGGAGATCATGTCCAGCCAGATCCGCAGCGCGGACGTGCTGGCGCGCTTTGGCGGGGAAGAATTCGTGCTGCTGCTGCCCCACACCAATATCGACGGCGCAGTCGCCGCCTGCGAAAAAATTCGCCAGTCCATCGAGACTTATCCATGGCACAAGACCGAGGAAGGACTGACGGTCACCATGAGTTTTGGCGTGGCCAGCTCCGAGGGCCACGACGACTGGCACGAAGTGCTGTCGGAGGCCGACCGCAGGCTGTACCTGGCCAAGGACAATGGCCGCAACCGGGTCGAGCCGCCACCCGACTCGGTAAACAGCAGCGACGCGTGACCGCCTCCCCCCTGACCATGATCGTCGCCATGGACCGGAACCGGGCCATCGGTTTTGACGGGCAGATGCCCTGGCATCTGCCCGCCGACCTGGGCCACTTCAAACAGGCCACCATGGGGACTGCCCTGGTGATGGGCCGAAAAACCTATGCCGCCATCGGACGGCCGCTGCCCGGCCGGCGGAACATCGTGATTACCCGCAACCCCGGGTTCCAGGCTGACGGCTGCGACACCGCGGGCGACCTGGAGCAGGCCCTGACCCTGGCCGGCGATTCCGCCGTCATGATCATCGGCGGCGGTGAAATATACGCCCTGGCCATGCCCCTGGCCCGGCGGCTGCTGGTATCCCACGTGGACACCGAGGCGCCCAGGGCAGACGCCTGGTTCCCTCCCATCGACCAGGATCGGTGGCGCCCGGTTGGCGCCCGGCACTACCCGGCGGACCGCGCCAACCCGCTGGACTTCACCGTCGTGGAGTACCTGGCCCATGAACTGGTGCAGGACAAACTCGTCATCTGCCGCTCGCCCCATGATCCGGAACGCGTCGAACGCATAGCCTGCTGGCGATACGACGCCATCCGCGCGGCCATCCTCCAGGCGTTGCCGGCTGATGGCCACAACCTGACTCTCACCGGGCTGATGCAGGAACTGCGGCAGTCCATCGGTCGAGGTGAACAGCGTCGGCTGGGCTCGTTCAAATGGCTGGTGACTACCGTCAAGCTGGAGATGGAAGTCAACGGCGAACTGCTTCGGGCCGACGGCGACGGGCCCCAGAGGCTTTACCGGGCGGCCACTTGAATCGGCCGATCCAGCCGGGCCAGGTCCACGGCGGTCAGTGCCCCACCCCACACGCAGCCGGTATCCAGCGCCACCACCCCGTGGCCCCGGTAATACCCGAGGGACGCCCAGTGCCCGAAGATGACGGTCTGATCAATGGCCCGGCGAGCGGGCACCTGGAACCACGGATGAAAGCCATCGGCCTGGGTGCCCGGAGGCCCTTTGTCTCCAGTGGAAATCTGCCCGGCGGGATCGCAAAAGCGAATGCGGGTCAGGTAGCTGATGGCCGAGCGGAGCCGTGCGTCGCCATTGAGAGATTCCTGCCAGACGGGAGCTGATTTCTTTAATTGGGCCAGCAGGTCCTTGCCATGTCTGCTGGCCAGGGCCTGCTGGATCGCCGCCGATAGCGCCAGCGCCTGGTCCACGCCCCAGCCGGGAAACAGCCCGGCATGGACCAGCAGGAATTCGTCGGTGGCGTGAACCAGCGGCAGGGAACGAAGCCAGCCCAGCAGCGCATCTGCATCGTGGGCTTCCACCACCTCGTCCAGTTCAGCCGAGGCCTTGCCACGGGCCACCCCGGCGGCGTGGGCCAGCAGGAACAGGTCGTGGTTGCCCAGCACCGACACCACTGATTCACGGATCGGGTAGAGGGCCCGCAGCACCTGCAGCGACTGCCCGCCACGATTGACCAGGTCTCCGCAAAACCACAGCCGATCGCCGGCCGGATCGAAGGCGAGCCGATCCAGCAGCCGCATCAGCGGATCGTAGCAGCCCTGGACATCACCGATGGCGTACACCGTCATGGCGCAAGAGTGCCCGGCAAAAGAACCCCTGGCAACCATCGGCAGCGCACCATGTCCCTTGCCTGCGCCTGTTACCTTGGCTGCACTGGACTGATAGAATTCGGCGCTTGTTCCGGTCAGGGTGCCGAACCCATGCGAGCTTCACAATTTCACCTCTCCACCACCCGGGAGACGCCGGCTGACGCGGAGATCGTCAGCCACCAGCTCATGCTGCGCGCCAGCATGATCCGTAAGCTGGGTGCCGGTATCTACACCTGGACCCCCCTGGGCTACCGGGTGCTCAAAAAGATAGAAAACATCGTCCGCGAGGAAATGGACCGAGCGGGCTGCCTGGAAATGCTGATGCCGTCGGTGCAGCCGGCGGAGCTGTGGGAAGAAACCGGCCGCTGGCAGGATTTCGGACCGCTGCTGCTGAAAATGAAGGACCGCGGCGAGCGGGATTACTGCATGGGCCCCACCCACGAGGAGGTCATCACCGAGTTCGCCCGTGCCGAACTGCGCAGCTACAAGCAGCTGCCGGTGTGCTTCTACCAGATCCAGACCAAGTTCCGCGATGAGATCCGGCCCCGCTTCGGCGTGATGCGGGCGCGGGAGTTCATCATGAAAGACGCCTATTCCTTTCACATGGACCAGGCGTCCATGGACGAAACCTACCAGGTCATGCACCGGGCGTATTCCAGCGTGGTGGAGCGTATCGGGCTGGACTACCGGGCGGTACAGGCCGACTCCGGCGCCATTGGCGGCAGCACCTCCCACGAGTTCCAGGTGCTGGCCGAGTCCGGAGAAGACGCCATTGCCTACTGCCTGAACAGCGACTACGCGGCCAACGTGGAACTGGCGGAAGCGGTAGCCGAGGGCGAGCGGGCAGAGCCCGCCGAGGCGCTGTCCGAGATTGAAACCCCGGACCAGAAAACCATGGAAGAGATCACTGCCTTCCTGGACGTGCCCGCCAGCGCCTGCGTTAAAACTCTGATCGTGGAAAATGTGGCGCAGGAGCTGTACGCGGTGGCCCTGCGGGGTGACCACAGCCTGAATGAGCTGAAGCTGGGCAAGCTGGAGCCGTTTCAGGATGGGTTCCAGTTCGCCTCGGAAGAACGCATTCGCGACGCCATGGGCTGCGGCCCCGGCTTTGTCGGACCGGTGGGCGCCGACATCCCCGTGATCGCTGATCGCAGCGCGGCGCTGGTCAGTGACTTTGTCTGCGGCCGCAACAGGGACGGCTGGCACCACCGCGGTGCCAACTGGGACCGCGACGCCGCCATCAGCCTGGTGGCCGATCTGCGCAATGTGGTGGCGGGCGACCCCAGCCCCGACGGGCAGGGCCCCCTCGATATCGTGCGTGGCATCGAGGTTGGACACATCTTTCAGCTGGGCACCAAGTACTCCGAGTCCATGAATGCGGTGGTTCTCAACGAAGACGGCAAAGCCACGCCCATGATCATGGGCTGCTACGGCATCGGCGTGTCGCGCCTGGTGGCGGCCGCCATCGAGCAGAACCACGACGATCACGGCATCATCTGGCCTGTCTCCATTGCCCCGTTCCAGCTTGCCCTGCTGCCTATCAATGCGCACAAGTCCCACCGGGTTCGCGACGCCGTGGAATCCCTGTACCAGGAGTTCACTGATGCCGGCATCGAAGTCATGCTGGACGACCGCCAGCTTCGCCCCGGCGCCATGTTCGCCGACTGTGAACTGATCGGCATTCCCCATCGCATCGTGGTGGGCGAAAAAGCCCTGGACAAGAATGAGGTGGAGTACCGGGCCAGGACCGCCAGCGACAACGAATTCCTGCCCCTGGAGGGGCTCAAGGACGCCATACTCCAGCGCCTGGGCTGATGGGCGACCCCACCGTCGCCGACCTGCTGCGGGAAGGACAGGAGGTCGACCTGCTGGACCGGCAGGTGCTGCTGGCCGAGGCGGCGGGCCGCAGCCGAGCCTGGCTGCTGGCCCACGGAGAACAGTGGCTGGATCCCGCGGTCGTCCAACGTTATCAGGACTGGCTGCAGCGCAGACGACAGCATGAACCCCTGGCCTACATCCTGGGCTACCGGGAATTCTGGTCAATGAAGCTGCGGGTAACCCCCGACACGCTGATCCCCCGGCCCGAAACGGAACTGATGGTGGAAACCGCCCTGGCGCTGATTCCGCCTGAACGGCCCGGGAGTGTACTGGACCTGGGTACTGGCAGCGGCGCCATTGCGCTGGCCATCGCCAGCGAGCGCCCCAGGGCCCACATCATCGCCACCGACCAGTCAGCCGCCGCCCTGGAAGTGGCCCGGGCCAATGCCCGGAGGCTGGGTCTCGATCGGGTCAAATTTGTCCAGAGCAGCTGGTATGAAGCCGTCCCCGGGCAGCGCTTCGAGTTGATCTGCGCCAATCCGCCGTACGTGGCCAGCAACAGCCCCTACCTGGACAACCCCGAGCTCCAGCATGAGCCCCGCAGCGCCCTGGTGGCCGGCGACGACGGACTGGATGACATCCGTATCATCTTCCATGGACTGGCGTCCCATCTGCGGCAGGGCGGCAGCCTGCTGCTGGAACACGGCTTTGATCAGCGGGACGCCATCCTCGGCATCGTCCCGCCCGGGTTTCAGTGCCGCTTCATCGATGACCTGGCCGGTCAACCAAGGCTGGTGCAGCTAACCCAGGTTTGAGCGGGGATTGAACGCCATCTGCTGGCGCATCTGTTCCAGCAGCTCGCGGTCCTGGTCCGACTCCACCGGGGGCATGACCACACGCAGGGTCACAATCTGGCTTCCGGACGGGCTGCCCGGCAGGCCACGGCCCTTCAGCCGCATCTGCTGACCGGATTGGGATCCACCCGGTACCTTCAGCTCAACCTTGCCGCCCAGGGTCGGCACCTGAACGGATGCTCCCAAGGCAGCCTCCCAGGGCGTCACGGGCAGGTCCAGATGGATGTCGCGGCCCTCAGCCCGAAACCACGGGTGTTTCTGGAAGGTCACCTCGAGAAAAAGATCACCGTCGATGCCGCCACCCATTCCGGGGGCACCCTGGCCCGACAGGCGAATCTTCTGACCCTCGGTGACGCCCTTGGGGATTCTGACGTTGAGGGTTCGGCTGCGTGACATCATGCCGCTGTTGCCGCGCTCGGGCAGGTTGAGCGAGATGCTGCGGCTGCCGCCGTTATAGGCGTCCTCCAGGGATATCGAGATACTGACCGTCAGATCCTCGCCCTTGCGGTGCATGCCGCCGAAGCCGCTGCCGCCACCGCCGCGCGCGCGCCCAAACAGGGACTCGAAGAAATCGCTGAAATCACCGCCGCCGGCGCCGGAAAAGCCACCGCCAAAATCAAACCCCCGGTCCCAGCCGGGTGGCGGCCGGAAATCCTGGCCGGCTTTCCAGTTGGATCCGAACTGATCGTAAGCCTTGCGCTTGTCGTCGTCCTTTAGAACCTCGTAGGCTTCGTTGATTTCCTTGAACCGCTCCTCGGCGTCCGGCTCTTGACTGACGTCCGGATGATACTTGCGGGCCAGCTTGCGATAAGCCCGCTTGATCTCATCGGCGCCAGCGCCGCGGCCCACACCCAGAGTTTCGTAGTAGTCCTTGAATTTCAACGAATTATTCCTAATGTCAGCCCTAAAAATCAGGGCGTTATCACCGATTTCAAGGACCCACCAGCGGTTCTCACCGCGGGTACCCCGTAATGTCCCGCAGCTCCCGGTACAGGGACCGCAGTTTCGGATACAGGCGCAGGTAAACCCGCCGGTACAGCCGATCGTACAGGTCCCGGTGCGACGAATCGGGTTCGAAGCGGTCACTGGTGCGGACCATGCTGGCGGCCGCTGCCCGGGTATCACGATGCAGGCCCGCGCCTGTGGCAGCGCTGATGGCAGCCCCCAGCGCCGTAGCCTCGGCGCACTCCATGCGCCACACCGGCGCATCCATGACGTCGGCACAGATCTGCACCGCGGTGGCGGACCGGGCGCCACCGCCCACCGCACGCAGCCCGGTCAACCTGAGCCCCCCGCGTCGCTCCATCCGCTCGCGGCCCTCGCGCAGGGCATAAGCCAGGCCTTCCAGGATTGCCCGGTAGAAATGCCCCTTGTGATGGACATCACCAAAGCCCACCACGGCGCCCCGGGCCGACACCCCCGGATAGCGCAAGCCGCCTCCCCAGAACGGTTGCAGCATCAGCCCAAGGCTGCCTGGCGGTACCGCCCCCACCAGGTCGTCCAGCAGCTGCTCCGCGTCAAAGCCATCCCTTTCCGCCTGCATCTGCTCCAGGGCGGCAAACTGCTCCTTGAACCAGGTGACCATCCAGAAACCGCGCATCACCGACACCTCCGGTGAGTACCAGCCGGGTATGGCTGCGGGGAATGCAGGGATCAGCCGCACCGGCTCAAAGTAGCGCTGGGCATTGAGCAGTACCGAGGCCTGGGTGCCCAGGCTCAGGCACCCCGTATCCTCATCCAGGCATCCCGCGGCCAGCGCCTCACAGGCCTTGTCCGTACCGGTAGCGACGATGGGGGTGCCGGCCGGAATGCCGCTGTCTTCGGCAGCCCGGTCCTGCACCTGGCCGAGGACCTCCCCGGCCTGGACCAGTTCGGGCAGCATCCGGGATTCAACCTGCACCGCGTGCCATTTCCAGTTGCGCGGTGACGCCCAGGCATGACGGCGCGCGTCGAACGGAACATATCCCACCTGGGCGGCGGCAGAGTCCGCATACGCGCCGGTCAGGCGGAAGTGAATATAGCCGCTGAGGAACAGGAACTTGTGGGTCGCCTGCCATACCTCGGGCTGGTGACGGCGGACCCAGTTGATTTCGCACTGCCGGCGCAGGTAGTCCACGGTGGAGGATTCACCAGCCGCGGCGAAAGCCAGCCGCCAGTGCAGCGGCAACGGCGTCAGCGGACCCGCCAGGGTGCGCCGGTCCAGCCAGTTGATGGCCGGTCGCAGTGGCCGCCCCCGGGCATCCAGGTTGATCACCGTGCCTCGCTGGCAGGACACCGCCACCGCCTTCAGGCGACCCGAATCAGCCGATGCCAGCACGGCGCGGGTGGCGCGGCACAGGGTGTTCCAGAAATACTCCGGATCCTGTTCCAGCCAGCCCGGCTGGGGTTCCTGACCCGGTTCCAGGCGTATCCGGTGCAGCTGCAGCATGCGACCCCGGGCATCGAACAGCGCCGCGCGGACGCTCTGGCTGCCCAGGTCAACCGCCAGTACCAGTGGCTCAGCTGATTCAGTCATAGGATGAATTCTGCCGGCCGCGCTACAATCGCGCCAGCCATGAATCCTGAAGCCGGAAAGACTGACCATCAGTCAACAGGAAAACTGGGGCCGCTGGTGGACATTCGTCCCGGCGAATGGGCCCTGGTCGCGGGTTCGTTTTTCTATTTCTTCTTCGTGCTGGCCAGCTACTACACCATCAGACCATTGCGGGATGCCCTGGCTGTGAGCGGTGGTGTGGACCAGATGCAGTACCTGTTCACTGCCACCCTGTTCTGCATGATTGCCATTGTGCCTCTGTACGGCTGGCTGACCAGCCGCATCGCACGGCGCTTTTTCCTGCCGCTGGTCTACGGGTTTTTCATCGCCAACCTGCTGTGTATTCAGGTGCTGTTCCAGAGCATGCCAGACAGCATCTGGCTGGCCCGGGGGTTTTTCGTCTGGGTCAGCATATTCAACCTGTTCGTGGTGTCGGTGTTCTGGAGCTTCATGGCAGACCTGTTTGACACCAACCAGGCCCGCCGCCTGTTCGGCGTCATCGCCGCCGGCGGCAGCGCCGGGGCCCTGGCGGGACCGTTCCTGGTTCGAACCCTGCTGGGAGACATCGGCATCAGCGGTCTGCCGCTGCTGTCCGCTACCCTGCTGTCGCTAGCTCTGATTTGCCTGCTTTGGCTGATCAGCAAAGACCGGAAGCGCCAGTTCGAGGACCGGCGCCTGGACCCGAGCATCCCCATCGGCGGCAGCATCATCGCCGGCGCAAAGCTGGCCGTGTCCCATCGGTATCTCACCGGTTTTGTCGGCTACATTTTTCTGGGCACTCTGACCGGCTCCATGCTGTATTTTCAGCAGGCCCAGGTGATCTCCGACCATTTCAGCACTACCGAAGAGGTGACGGCGATATTTGCGAATCTGGACCTGGCGGCCAACAGCCTGACCGTACTGATCCAAATCGCCGTCACGGCCCGGCTGCTGGGCTGGCTGGGCATGGCCACTACGCTGGCCCTGCTGCCGGTGCTGGCCCTGGCGGGTTTTGCCGTGATTTCCTTCGCGCCGGTTCTGGCCCTGGTGGTGGCCATCACCGTATTGCGCCGGGCCGTACTGTTCGGCGTAGCCAACCCCACGGCGGGCATGCTGTTCACCGTGGTGGGGCCCGAGTCCAAGTACAAGTTCAAACACTTCGCCGACACCGTGATCTACCGGGCCGGCGACAGCACCGGCGGCTGGGTCTTTGCCGGCCTTATGGCCGCCGGCGCCGGCATGAGCGGCGTGGCCATAGCCGGCATGGCCGCGGCCGGAGGCTGGATTTTCCTGGCCCGCTGGCTGGGGGGGCGGTATCACAGGATGCGGGAACGGGACGAGAATTTGCCTTAGTTGATCCGCAAGACGGGCCATCCATGGCCCGCTCGCGGGCGCTGCGCAAAATGCGATTTTGCTTCGCTTACGGCCTTCGGCCGTTGGCACATCCATGTGCCAAGGGGCTTCGTTGGCTGCTTTCGTCGATACGATTCGTTGTTTTCAGTCCTCTCTCTGTCCTCCGTCATCCTGAACTTGATTCAGGA
>JAAUYD010153886.1_pt1 | contig 20750 bp, 11 predicted proteins | sample 7278101 | NCBI WGS metagenome assembly JAAUYD01 (sample SAMN14350128, study PRJNA611818) | marine sediment metagenome | isolation source: surface marine sediment (0.6m) | place: French Polynesia: Moorea | collected 2018-08
ACGCGAATGCTATCTATACTACTTGCTTGTATATCTATTTGGTCTGCAAGGTCAATAGTTTGCAGTATCATTGCTAACTCGTGATACCCATCTGGGCGATCGCCAATTATTTCTAAGTATAGGTTAATTTTGGCCGGGGCGATTAGGCTACAACTGTTCATTTTTAGGAAGTGGGGGGGTGGGGGAGTGATGAGGTGATGAGGTGATGAGGTGATGAGGAGGAAGTAAAAGAAATAAATAATACTTCTCCCTTGTATCCTTTATTCTCCTTGTCTTCCTCTGCTCCCTACTTACAAATGATTACTCAATGCGATCCATTGTTGCACGCTGAGGTCTTCTGCGCGAGCTTGGGGATTTATATGTAATTGCTCTAGTAATTCGGTAGTGCGATCGCGTTCTATAATTGATTGTAAGTTGTTACGTAACATTTTTCGCTTTGCCCCAAATCCTAATTTAACTATTGTTTCTAATTGTTTGGGGTTGTTTGCTGGTATCTCTATATTTCTGGGACGCAGGCTAATGATGGCTGAATCTACTTTAGGAGCAGGATAAAATGCTTTGGCTGGAACTATGGAAACCATGTGGCATTCTGCTAAATATTGTACCCGTACTGTCAATGCTCCAAAGGCTTTGGTTCCTGGTTTGGCTACCAATCTTTGGGCAACTTCTTTTTGAATTAACAATACGATTAACTCATAGGGTTGGGGGTTGGGGCAAGAAATTTTCCCCAATAATTTTTCAATAATTGGTCCGGTGATGTTGTAGGGAATATTAGCAACTACCCTGCTGGGATTTTGAAATTGGGGAAAGTCTACTAATAGGGGTGGTAAATCCAATGAGAGGAAATCCCCCTGCAATAATAAGAAGTTTTCTTTTTTACCCAAATTATTGGCTAACAATTTACATAAATCTTGGTCAATTTCCACTGCTACCAAGGACTGTACCAAAGGTAAAAGACGACGGGTGAGTATTCCTGTACCAGGTCCAATTTCCAAAATGCGAGCTTCGTTCAAAGAATTTTCAAACGATGCTGCTTGAATAATCTCATCGAGGGCCTTTTCACTTTTGAGCCAATGCTGGGCAAGGTTCCTGCGCGGCTTTACCATCTATAATTCTCTTCTATAAAGCGTTATCAGATTTAATGTGTTTTTTGGTTCTTACTTATTTCTTACTTTTTGCCAGCTAATTTTACCCATATTTCCCGTTCTAGGACGTATTATCCTTGGACAATAGGCATTTCGATCGCAAATTCTGTCCCTTTACCAAGGGTGGATTGACAACTAAGTTTTCCCCCATGCTTTTCTACTACTATCTGATAACTAATGGATAAACCTAATCCAGTTCCCTTACCCACATCTTTAGTGGTAAAGAAGGGGTCAAACAGTTTTGTCTGCGTTTCTGGGATAATACCTACACCGTTATCACTTATATGAATAGCTACCCAATTATCGGCAATAACATCTGTATAAATACGTATGTAACTGGGATTGGCTATCATCTCATTGTAAGTTCTTTGTTGATTGTATTCCTCTAAAGCATCAATGGCATTGGCAAGGATGTTCATAAATACTTGATTAAGTTGACCAGGATAACATTCAACGGGAGGAAGAAAGCCATACTCTTTAACGACCGAAATTTCCGGACACTCGGGGGTTGCTTTTAAACGATTCTGTAAAATCATTAAAGTGCTATCAATACCCTCATGAATATCCACCTCTTTAAACTCTGCTTCATCCAGACGGGAGAAGTTACGTAAAGATAAAACAATTTCCCGAATCCGTTGGGTTCCTATCTCCATAGAGTTGATAAGTTTGACAATATCTACTTTGAGAAATTCCAAATCAATGGCTTCAACTTCCTCCTCAATCTCTTGTGGAGGGTTGGGGTAATGTTGTTGATAAAGTTCTAGGAGTCCTAATAAATCTTGGATGTATTCAATTGCGGGGACAAGATTTCCTTGGATAAAATTGATGGGATTGTTGATTTCGTGGGCAACACCTGCCACCATTTGACCAAGGGAAGATAATTTTTCGCTTTGGATCAACTGACTTTGGGTACGCTGGAGTTGGTGTAAAGCATTTTCCAAATCCTTGGCTTGTTGTTTTAATTGAATTTCTGCCTGCTTGCGATCGCTAATATCTCTAACAACAACTAATCCATGGTGCCTACCTTGGTACATACATAGACTACCAGAAGTTTCGACATTAAATAAAGTACCATCTTTACGTACATCTACAGCTTCACTATAAAATTGATGTCCTGGACCGATAGTATCGATAAAATTAGCAAATACTTGATAGTAATCGGGGTGAATTAACTCCATAGGATGGATATTTAGCAATTCTTCATAGGAATAGCCAAATATTTGGCAAGCAGCAGGATTAACTGCCACTATATTGCCAGTATCTAAATCATGAATAAATATACCATCATTTACAGCTTCAAAAATACTGCGGTATTGGGCTTCTTTTTGCCGCAACACATCTTCAACCCTTTGACGATCACTCGCTTCAATTGCTAAAGTAAAGATATCTGCAATGGAGCGAGCAAAACTTTCATCCTCAGGATACCATTGCCAAGGTAAATCCATCTTTTCAATACACAACACACCTATGGTTTCTCCGTTGAAACGAATTGGGGAATCCAGCATGGAAGTGATATTGAGGGAAGTTAGATAACGCACAGAAAATTCCCGGGTTCTGGGATCTGTAGTCACATCATGGGCAGCAATAATATCTTCTGTTTCCACAGCTTGAAAATAAGTCGGATAATCTGTAGCTAGAAGTTCAGTTCCCTGACTGTGCTGCCCAGACTTAGCTTCGTATAAATTTAAGCACTGCAAACAAGTTTTACCCCTATCATACAACCACACACTAACCCTTTCAACCTTCAAAGAGCGAGCTGTAGCAGCTGTGATTTCCCGTGCTACTAATTGTAAATCCCCTTGATTAACAATCCTGCTTTTAGTTAAATTACTCAAAACAGAATTTTGAGAACGCAACCGCTTTGCCCTATTTTGCAACAATAATTCAGCTTGCTTACTTTCGGTAATATCTCTAATAATTGTTAAGGCATGGGTTTTACCATTATAAAGAAAAGATGTCCCCATTATCTCAACATCCAGCAAACTGCCATCTTTACACACATTAACAGCTTGACAGCGCAAATCATCCCCAGCCTTGATAGCACTAGTAAATTCTTCTAGCAGACAGTGATAACTAGGATGAATGTAAGATGATGGATGCTTGCCAATGAATTCTTCATAGGTATAGCCATGGATTGCACAGGCTGCAGGATTTGCTTCAACCGATACCCCTGTTTCTAAATCGATAATAGACAAACCATCACTGACAGCTTCAAAAATGCTCCTATACTGGATTTCCTGTTGACGTAATTGATTTGTCCGTTCCTCTACCCTCCCCTCCAATTCCTCATTCAATCGTCTGAGTTCCACTTCAGTTTGTTTGCGCTTAGTGATATCATGGGCGATTGCATAATTATATTCTTTGCCATTAAATTCAAAATAATTAATGCTAACTTCTACAGGGAATTCTCGACCATTTTTTGTACGATAAACTGATTCTAAAGTCAAGAATTTTAGTTCCTTGAGTTCTTGCCAATAGGATGACCAAGACTCCGCAAGAAATACAACATCAATATCAAAAATAGTCATATTCATCAGTTCGCAATGGGAATATCCCAAATTGCGGCAGCTGGCTGCATTCACATAAGATAAACAACCATTCGCTTCAATTAAGAACGCAGTATCAGTAATGTGATCAAAAGCAAACTGGATTAACTCCAACTTCTCCTCAGCTTGTTTACGTTCGGTGATATCTTCAATAGTAATTAAAACCCCAATCACATCACCCCTACCATTCCGCAGGGGAATCTTATTCGTATCTAGCCAAGCTTGTTTCCCATCAGCCTGTTGTTGAGTTTCAATTATATGCAATTCTGCTTGACCAGATTCCATGACTCGGCGATCGCATTTTCGATACCATTGTGCCTGCTCAGGAGTCCAAGGCATATCATCTTCACTTTTACCAACAATCCCTTCTGGAGAATTAAAACCCGTGATTTTAGCACCTTTATGGTTACATCCTTGATAAGTATAATTACTATCCTTCCAGAAAATCAACTGGGGAACATTATCCATCACCAGTTGTAGCAATTGTTGCGACTCTTGCAGTTTAACTTTAACTTGGTTTTGAGCGATCGCTCCAGCAAAATTCAACCCAGCTTTGTGTAGAATATTCCTTTGAGCATCTGACCATTGCTGATTATTTTGGGGTTCCCCCAATGTCATCATCCCCCACAACTTACCTTCAATGGCCATAGGGATGATTAACAAAGTCTCTATACCATGAGATTGTAGTGATAATCCCAGTAATTCTGGTAGTATTTTCGTTGATTTAGTTACGTAATTACCCTGACAAGCTACTTTTTCCCAATGGATATTCTGTAATTGGCTATGATCTAGTTCTAGATTGCCCCAATGCCAACGTTGACTGATTACAGGTTCTTCAGTTAATGGGTGAGCATGGCATTCCCAAATAGAAATGTATTCAGTATTAGTTGCCATCCCCAATACAGCCAAAGCTCGATTAATAGACTGCTCAAAATCATCCATCGTCAACAGATAATTACTGGCTTGAATCACACCATTAAGCAGGTATTCATCTGTTTTTGGGGTTTTTGCATGAAAACTAGCAACCTGTTGGCGCAGCGCAATTATTTCCTCTTGGAGAGATGCGTAAGTTTGTTTACCCAGAGTGATAAAATCATCAGCCATAATTTTGTCATTTGCCAGTTTAGTAACATCGAAAGCTTTAGTACGTGACTTATATTTCCCATCTATACCCCAGCAAATAACATTCAGTAACGGAGATATAAATATGTTGTTATTTATCTTTTTTTGTAGAAATTTTATGACTAATTTTTCCCTAAGATTAACAAGAGGTTAATTGGTTTAATATTGTAATGTTGGGAGAAGAATTTCTAAGTTTCTCGAATGTCTCCGATTTAGTTACTTGGCTTGAGCAGAATACAAGCAGTTAGATTATGCGTGCAATATTGAGTTGCTTAATTCACCAATTGCTAACATCGTGACCGAAAAATAAACACAGATACAAGCCTCCGGGCTTCAGACATGGAGTCAATCGGTAAATCCAAAATAGACAACAGATAAGCTGTTTCTCAAAATCCAAAATCCAAAATCCTTTCATTGAATGACTGTAACTACCTATAAAAAGACTTAGAGGAGAAAAAACACATCTACGCCGAAGCAGGGATTGTTGAATATTGGTTTGTTAATCTGAAGACTCTTGAAATAAGAGTATTTCGAGATTTACAAAACAAGCAATATACCACCGAACTCACAATAACTACAGGTACTATTTCCCCGCTAGCATTTCCCTATGTATCTGTTCTAGTTGAAAAACTCATCCAACCAAAATAAAAAAGCTTATCGCCTACCTATCTTCAACCAATTCAAAATGGCTGGCACTGCTATAACCAAGATTATCTAAATCAATTAGAGCACTTAACCAGGTGAATAAAAAAACATTTTATGTTATTTAAAATTGGTTCACATGTTCTTTAAAAGACCATTACAAAAAACAGTTAAATTAATAAATATTCTCTTTAATAAGGTACTCCAGAATACTAAAAAAAGAAATAAAAATAGCTTAATAATAAATAAATTTACATAATCCTTTCAAAGGAAAAGTATTTTTACTGAGGTTTAGATAGAGGTTATTAAAATATTATTTAACGAGAAAATAATTTGAGTATAAAGTTAAACATGGCAGAAAAACTAAATAATAAGGCACAGGACTTACGCAACTGGCACAAGCAATGGTGCGCTTCGCGCACCGAGCGCATAAAAAACTACACAGGAGACATCGTAATATCTGGGCGTTTTAGCTGCTCAATTAGATAGATGTGATTGAAGACTTCAATGCTGCTGAAGGCGATTTAATTCAAATCGATAAAAGTGCATTTGGCGGCATTACAGATCGCAATGACACATCCAAAGAATCAATTTTTATCATCCCATCCCCGATAATTGATGGCGAATTAATATCCCCTTCAACGTCTCATTCTCCGCCTTCAATGCCAAGTTCTCCGCTTCCAATTCCCTAATCCTTTCCTTCAAAGCTTCCTTAGTTGTACCTTGTCGATGAATTACCACTTCCCGGTATATTTCTAAATTAGTATCTTCATTCATCCATCGTTGGTAAGTTTTCGTATGCTCCTGCACCGTATGGCCCATATAATCAGCCATCGTCTTAATCGGAACCCTTAATCTATGGCCGCGAATCGCATAGGCGTGACGCAAATCATAGGGTCGAAAACCAACATTTGTATTTCTAAACCTGATTTGAATTTTAGCAGTTTGATTGCTCAAAGAACCGCTACGTTCCGGGATTGTAATATTCTTTAAATCAAATAACTCCACCCAATGGGGATGTAAAGGAGGAATCCCACAAGTACGTTCCCCAGTCTTAGTTCCCCCAGTTAAACTAGGATTTAAACTCACCAAATGGAAGCCATTTTCAGCACTAGCAAAAGCCTCTAAATCAACCGCAAATAACTCATGGGGCCTTAACCCATAGGTTGCCAACATCCCATATATCCACTGCCATTCCTCAGGTGCGATCGCATTCTCTTTACTAGTATATATTGATAGGGGATTACCTATTAATTGAAACCCCCCAATTACCTCCTCATCCGTAGGCACCTTCCGTACATGAGGATGGGGTAAAGCAGTAGCATAGGCATTAATAGTTTTATCCCCATCAAAATCGCAAAAATCACAGAACTTTTTTAACTGCCATACCAAAAAGAAACGAGATGAACTATTAGGCTTAGTCTTTTCTAAAGCCTTTTCTAAAACAGTACAAGATAAAGGAACATCCCCATCTAACTTCTTCAAATGTCTGAGATAATGACTTTCCCAAGTCCGAATTCCTTGACGATTATGCTCATGAGTTTTCCAAAACTCCTGCTCATATGCATCAATCAACTCCCCAACCAACTTCTTAGGTTTATTTACAACAGCCAAGGCCAACTTCTGCGCCTGCTTACCCAAAAGCTCCGGTGTCCACACAAACTGCCTCGTTATTAATAATAAATCTAATTCCCTCGCTTTTGCGATCGCAGTTTTCAAACCCACATCATTAGCAGTAAAACCCAAAGAAAGGGTATACTGCTTATTCGCACTACCATTCTTACCCACATCACCAGGCTTACAAGGGAAAGTTCCTTGCAAACCAATAGATTTGTAACTAGTAAGCTTTAACTTTACCCTCACCCTGTCTAAACTTAAAGCAGAGTTAGCTTGTCCCACACCATGCTTAACCCTCAAATACTCCCGTTCAGCCTTGGTACAATCATCCTTTAACTTCCCCTTCCACTGCTTCCACTTAGATGGTTCCCACTTCTCAATTGATGTACCATCCCATTGGGCTTTACGAGGATCGTAACTACTAGTTTCCTGAATTGACATGGTAAATAATCTTTACGTTCCCATTCTTTCCAAATCTTTACTATTCCCTGATTTTATGCTGATTCTCAACCAAGAACATCGAAATTAATAACAGTTAGGAAAATAACTATGAAAACCAACAAACTACCTATCCTTACCCTTATAATTGCGATCGCAATTACAACCGTTAGTGGATGTTCCTCCAGCAACGTCTCTCGTCAACCAGAAGGCGAGAAAAACCCACAAACTAACCCTTCTAACTCCAGCTTGGCCAAACTCAGAGCCAAACCACTAGATAAACAACCCACAGGAGATACTACTAACGCTACCCTATACACCAGCGACACCCAATGTCAAAAACTGATTCCCCAAAAAGTAGCCGTCTCCGCCAACAAACCCGTAAGCGCCGCAGTCGCTCAAATAATAGAACAACAGAATAACGGAGACTTTAATTTATCTGGATACCGTGTTAGTGTCAAGGACGGTGTAGCCACCGTTGACTTACGTATAGATCCTCAATCCCGCAGACAAATAGTTTCCCTCTCCAGTTGCGAACAATTTGCCCTATTTGGTAGTTTACGTAAAACCCTCACCAGTAATCCCAACTGGAATATCAAAACAGTTCGTTTCACCCAACTGGGAGAAGATATAGTTCTTTAATTAAGAGTTGATAGTTGATAGTTGATAGTTAAGGGTTAATTGTTGCGTTATCAACATATATCCGTGTAATCAGTGTCATCCATTTAATCAGTGTTAGAAAGCCACTGTTCCAGCAATTCAGTGACAATATCACTCATCTGTCGCTCCTGAGAAACAGCAACAGCCTTGAGCCTTCTATGTACTGACTTGGGAAGATAAAAAGTAGTACGCACATAATTAGGATCGGTACTCTTCGTTTTCCGGGAAGATTTTTCTGAATCTACCTGTAATTCATCCCTATTCTGGCGACTGCGCGCCGCATCAATCAACTCATCAAAACGACCACTTTTTTTCTTATTACTCATACAATTTTAGATTTTAGATTTTATATTTTAGAATTGAGTCCACAAATAAATCAGGGGGGCTGTTACTCATTACTCATTACTCATTACTTATTACTCATTACTCATTACTCATTACTCATTACTCATTACTTCCCTCCCCACCTCCGCATAACATCGCCAAGCAATTTGAGCATAAGTATCTTTAACTGCATTCACCGGTATCCCTTCTAACGCTGCACGCTGAAACACAGCTAATCGCCTAATCCCAGCTTTAAATACAGGCAATCCCGCACCTGACAAAGCATTTCTCGCCTCCTCCCCAGAATTATTTGGACTGGGAGGAATTATAGTTAACAAAATCCGGTAATTTACCCTATATCCCTGCAATGCATCCACCATATGCAATGTAGCAGCTAATGCAATCGCATCTGGAGTACAAGGTATTACCAGTAAATCACATCCCCTTGCAAGGGTTTTCAACTCCCTAGCATCAGGCTTAGTTGGCGTATCAATCACTATATGTTCGTAAAGCCTTGCTAAATCCACCCCCTCATTCTCATCAGCCACCTTAAAAGGTAATTTACCCCTATCAGCCCAATTCAATGCACTACGGTTTAAATCCCCATCCACCAGCAATGTGTCAGCTTGACTCTGTAAATACGTGGCTAGGTGTAGTGCTGTTGTCGATTTTCCTACCCCCCCCTTAAAGGCCGCTACTGTGACAATCATTTTTTAATTGCAAATAAATATGGTGTTGCAAATCATACCAGAGTTTTGCTTTAGATGCATAAACATTTAAACATCAGTAAAACATTTAGATATTTAAATGTGGCAACAGGTAATCGTTACTAAAAACATTTATATGTTTAAACATTTAGAAGTATAAACATAATATCACTATTTATTTAGTTACATATTTTCTTATATAATTAAATATTTACACGAATACATAACTGTTATCGTATATACCTAGAAAAATAAAAATCTATTTAGTGATAACTGGAGTTTAGACTAAAAGCAGGCGATCGTTAACAAAAGAATGTAAGTGTCGTTGGTATAAATTTTCAAGAAGGACAGTCTGCGGTTAACACAGACCTCCTTCATTGGAAGATGAGAGAAGAACCACCAACTCTCACCTGCCACTATGAAACGTGCCAAACTAGAAGAATTTCGTCAAGCAGCATACAAGCATTTGGGTAAAGCCCATGATGCAACTTTTGAACTGACAGATGCAATATTACTGACTCGTAACGCCTATAGTTTGGCAGATTTATCCCTATCACCAGTATTTAGACGTAAGTGGGGAAGCATTTATGAGGCATTACAAGATAGCAGACCACAGCGACAGAAATTGATGAAACTATACATCAAACAAATGCCAACGCAGGAGCGTCTGTTGTTAGCAGGAGACCACACAGCCTGGTCGCGCCCAAATGCGGTAACTTTACAGGAAAGGACAATTGAACACAGCATTGTCACAGTAGGGGGAAATAAACCAATTACCATTGGTCAGGGGTACAGCACCATTGCTTGGATACCAGAAGATTCGGGCAGTTGGGCACTACCCTTGAGACATGAGAGAATTACCAGTTGGGAAACCCCCATAGAGAAAGCAACTTGGCAACTACAACAGGTGTGTGAAAATTTACCAATTAGACCAATTACGGTTTGGGATAGTGAGTATGGCTGCGCCCCTTTCGTTGAAAAGACAACCAACATCAAAGCAGACCTTCTTGTGCGTTTGCGTTCAAACCTGTGCTTATGGGGGGCACCACCAACATATTCTGGTAAGGGACGACCCAGGAAGCATGGTGACAAATTCAAACTAAATGAGCCTTCTACATGGATTTCCCCCACTCAAAGTTTGGAAGTGAATCATGCAAAACTGGGACGGGTCAAAGTTAGCTTGTGGTCAAATTTACACTTTCGTAAAACCGCTACACGCTCAATGTCTATCATTAGGGTTGAGCGTCTAGATGAGCAAGGGAATTTGAGGGTATCAAAACCTTTGTGGTTGGCTTGGATCGGAGAACAAATGCCTCCCCTAGAGGAAGTTTGGCAACTTTACTTGCGTCGTTTTAGTGTTGATCATTGGTATCGTTTTTTAAAGCAACGCCTACACTGGACACTTCCCAAGTTCAGTACCCCCAAGCAATGTGAGCGGTGGAGCGACCTAATGCCAATGATAACTTGGGAATTATGGTTGGCTCGTGATATCGTCACAGATAACCCTTTACCTTGGCAAAAGTCATTAGATAAAATCACCCCTGGAAGGGTTGCCCAAGCTATGGGAAGTATTTTAGCAGTGATTGGTACTCCTGCCCGTTCACCCAAACCTCGCGGAAAGTCCCCAGGCTGGAAAACAGGACAACCACGACAACGTAGAAATCGCTATCCTATAGTCAAAAAAACTACAACCAAGCCCCGCAAACAACCACCAAAATCTGCTTAATATCAAAGATTTTTCTGTTTCAAGCTTGTGTCATATCAACTCAGCCCTGCTGGGTCTTTTCTTACTGCTTAGTCTAAAGTCCAGTGATAAATATAGGCAAAAAAATGCGGGAGTGTAAACGATAGCACTAACCACTGCATCTAGGGGCATCGTTTAGGCCTATTTAGCCCCCGTGACCCCCAATTCTGGGGGTACCTGGGGGACTTTGAAAAATTCTTGTTCCCCCAATTTTGGGGGTTAGGGGGCGTTTCGTGAGGACTTGGCTAAATTTGATTATTTGTGTGTACACCGTAGCCTTATTAAGCAGAGGGGAAGGGGGTGAGGTTTTTGCGGTAACTAATCATCCGGATTTCATATAATATCATGTCCGTTTAAATAACCGTCATTGCGACCGAAGGGAAGCAATCCCAAAGACCTTGTGATTGCGTCGTTTCACTCGCAATGACATACTATGGGTATGCCCCCGGACATGATATAATTAGTTACTATAAAAAGTTTGGAGATTTCTTCGCGTCTTTGCGTCTTTGCGCGAACTTTTATAATAACGGAGATTTATTCGGTCAGGTGCAAGACATGAGCCTTCACTTTATCTGAGTCATCTTGAGTTAAAAGACGATGCTTAATGGGGATAATGTCATAATCTGCCCCTGAACGTTCTCTTCTCAAAACGTCAATGGTTGTTTTAACAGCCTTATAGCCTACCCGAAGTCCATACTGATCAATAATTAACTGTAAAGGACTGTTGGAATCAAATAACATATCAGCTTTATCCATGGACAAGTCCAAAATACCAAAAACCTTCACCTTATTTTCTACTCCTAATTGTGTGACTGCTTCAATAGCCACCTCCGTCGCTAAATTTGAGCCACCCCAAAGGATTTCTACTTGAGGATTATCTAGTAGTAGTTGTTTAACTTTCCGAATCTCACTCTCACTACGGGAAGCAACCCCAACTGAGCCCTTTATTTTGAAGCGGAGGTGTGATTCCTTGATGCCTTTTAAGACTCCTTGAAGATAGGGATAGTAACGCTCATAAATAGCCTCATCAACCAAAGCCACTTCAAGGAATTGTTGTGAGGGTGAATTAGCCAGTAAATTAGTTTCCGCCCATTTTACTAAGTATTGCCCTGAATCATAGCCCATCTTAAATTTATTTGTGTTGTAGCAAGCAATGGCTAAATCTTTTGCAACTGATTTATCAAAACAAAAATCAACCGTGGTAATGGCCACTCCAGCATCACTAGCTTCTTTCAATGCAGGAATGGATTTTATGGGGTCTTCGGGGGTTAAGATAATCCCATCTATTCCCTTTTTAACCAACTCTTTAATCTCTTTAGCTTCATGTTCGACACCATGAGAATAAGGAATAGCCCAAATTTCCACACGACGGTTAGCAGCGCGACGCATTCCTAATTCATAGGCTTCAGAAATACTTTGGGGAGTTTTTGGCTTCAGGAAAGCAATGCGTAAACGAGGGGGTCGTGGTTGTGTAATCTGCTGTTCCCAATTGGGCATTTTCTTGGTCTTTTGCCAATTTTTAGCCCGTTTTAGTTGAAAAGCTGACCATAATTTCGTACCCCACAAATCCGCATCCTTTAACTGTGCCTCTCGTAGATTTGCCGCTGTTAACTGCTCCCCTTGTAAGTTGATGTTACTACTCAAATCAGCAAAACGCAACGAAGAATTCTCTAGATTAGCCTGATAAAAATCAGCCCCCATTAATTGAGCACGGTTAAAATTGGCTGATTGTAACTTAGCGCGATAGAAATCGGCATGGTTAAATTTAGCCCATAATGCTCTAATTCCCTCTAAACTAGCTTTAGAGAAGTCAGCATGTTCAAAATTTGCTCCATACAAATTACTATTATTTAAGTTACTCTGTTTAAGGATGGCTCCTTTTAAGTTCGCTCGTGATAGATTCGCCCCTTTTAAGTTCGCACGGGTTAGATTAGCCCCTTCTAGATTAGCTCCTGCTAAGTTGGCATTTTGTAAATTACTTTCTTGTAAGTTAATCCCTGGAAGATTAGCTCCTGAGAGATCGGCCCTTTCTAAATTTGAATTAGAAAGATTCATGGCGCGTTTTTTTACTTTGAATGACACGTCATGGAAAAAAAAACATCTATTGAGGCTAAGATTAGCCATTTTTCCCTTAGAGGCTTTGAGTCCAGGGTTTCCTTCGCAATCTTTATTTAAAACCTTCAGCGCGGCAATACGTCCATCACTATATTCATTGCTAGATTCCTGATACAGCACGCTTCGGGCTTCTTGTATCTCCTGTCGTCGTCGGTTGGGTATAGTGACGACATAGGACACCACAGCCAATAAAAGTGCGCCCTCACTTAACATGACTGCTAACTTAAATAAAGAAATAGTCTGAAGCAAATCGACAAAATCAGAAAGTTTTGCATCTAGAATTGCAATGGGTTTCAATATGTTGGACTCTTTTTTGGTTGTCTGTTTAGTATTGGTAGTTTGAGACTGATCAATATTTTCTGATGAGATTTTTTTCCCTTTATCCATGACTCATTCATAATTCACGAAAATTACACAATTATCAAAAAATATCTTTTAATTGTTCCACATCTAATTGTCTAAATCCTTCAGGGGTCAAAACAGTTATTAAAACCAGATCGGAAGCCTGAGTTCGCCCCTTAGTTAAATCAATACTAACGCCACCAAGATCAAATTGAGACACAGCAATCTGCTTTAAGAAATTCTCACGATTAATTTTACCTGGTATTTCTTGGAGAATTTTTAGGGTCATTTTACCAACAATATAGCCTTCTAAGGAGACATTATTAAATTTATCGCCCTTGAGCTTCGATTTCGCTTCTTTGACAATAGGCAAAGCGGACTCCAATGGTGGTACTACTTGGGTCATAATCACTTTCACTTTGTCAGTGATACCATATTCTTCTAAGTCTAATTTTAATTCTTGAGCATCAGCAAAGGATAGGGATGAAATAACCCAATTATTTCCTTCATCTTGAGCTAATTTGATAAATCGTGCAATATTACTGAAAGTCCCCGCTGTTATCACTAATTTACAGTTTATTCCTCTGATTTTTTCCCATCTTTTCAAGGAGTCATACCCTGACCTCACATAGGGGGTATTACGCTGATAAAATCCCACTGGTCCAAGGATTTTATTGCCCTTGTGTTCCTGATTGTGATGGGATAAAAACTGGTTATAGAAGCCTACAATCTCCTTTTGTGCCCCTGCTTTTACTAAACTGTCCCTTAAACCTTCTAATCCTGACATACCATAGCTATCATTTTGAACATAAGCACAGATTTCACTGGGTTTTATACCAGTCTTTAAAGCCATGTTGACCACCATTTCTATTTCTTGTTTGTAACTGGCTCGGTAATTAATAATTAGTTTAGAAGACTTTCGCAACAGCTGCGCTCCCGTAAAGAAACCCACCGCTGGAATCTGATTATTCTTCAAGATAGGCAATGTTTTTGTAGCTGTTGGTGTACCAACATTGCCAATCATCAATAAAATCCCCGATTCAATTAACTTTTTTGTCTTTTGACTGGCAACTGGTGGTTCATAATAGTCGTTTTCAAAAATTATCTTAATTTTTTTCCCCTTGACCAATTGACCATTTAAAGCGACTTCCAACCCTAATTTCAGGTTATTTCCTAGAGCTTCTTCCTGTCCTTCCAACGCCAGTATAGAACCCAATCGGAGGGTTCGTTGCGTAACACCTTCTGCCATAATCTCCGAGGTTCCTGTTGTGCAGCCATTAACCAATATCCAGCCACAACTGAGAACAAAACATCTCATCAAAGACAAGTTAAGAGAATTACGAATTAGACTTTTGATTTGTTTGGCTGTGAGGCTCGCTTCTTGAGTGTTTTTTTTTCGTTTTGTGTAGACATTAGACTTAATAGGAACAAAGAAACTAAAATAATATTGGCTCTTCAGTACTTGTTATGCTAAATTGCCTCATAAAGAGACTGAAATTATTGTCAGACAATACTTTTAATTTTAATACTAATCTGTAGATTTCCCTGGACGCTTACCCGGAGGGGGAAAGCCCATCCTTAGATAGTCTTGGTGACCGTTAGACATAGATTCTCATATAGAGATTTGAGGATTAGATAATGGGTATTAGGCAGAAAAGTAGTTCTAGGTAAAAACTATATTAGTTATACAAGTTTTTACCTAGAACTGTTATCAGTAATATCTCGGATATATTGCTATAACTACTGATACCAAGTTGCGTTCTATCATAGTAGTTCGAGTTAATGAGATTGCTTCGGAACGTCGCAATGACAGGGTACTATCTTTGAATGCAACTTAGTACGAGGGCGAAAAATTTCGGGGGAGTTGGGCGCTCATGGAGACAACTTATTTTAAGTATTCAAAAACAATACCTGGCAACTCTGTATAAAAGAAGCCAAAATATAGAGTTATGAACTAAGTGGTAAGACTGGTGTTATGAAACTAATCGAAAAGACTACACTGCACTATCAGCAAGGTTCCTCCGATAAAGTATATGAAGTAGATTTATGCGAAATTACCCCTGGTAGTTATGTAGTAAATTTTCGTTATGGTAAACGTGGTGCAAACCTCAAAGAAGGGACAAAAACCACCAAAGCTGTCACCTTAGTTAAAGCACAACAGGCTTTTGACAAACTAGTAGCCGAGAAAACCAAGAAAGGATATCAAGATATTGCTGCTACCCCCACTCCCAAAAAATCGGTAAAGTCAACCTTAGATAAACAAGCACGCAAACAAGCAATCCTCCACCGCTTGGAAGATAATGCACCAAGTACCTGGAAACTCTCAAGAGCAATTTGGCGTGCGGGAGAACTGAAGATTAGTGAAGCAACCCCCCTGCTCATCAAACTAATTGGTACAGGAGAACCCCTGACAGATTATTGCATTGCTTGGGCATTGGGTTGGTGTGGTGGAGAGGATGCAATTTCCAGTTTGAGAAAGCTCTATGACAATACTCAAACACCAGAATTTGTCAAACGTATTGCTTGGGAAGCACTATTTAAACTATCCGATGACAAAGCCAAAACAGCCTTACAAGCAAAGATAATAGAATTATTACCATCCACATTACAAAACTTAATAAATCAAGGTTCATCACCAGCAATTGCAACCGAACTAGAAACATATCTGCAAAATTGCCAAGCTCAAGATTATGTCATCTTAGAGCAGATGTACCAAATTGATAATCAGTATACTCGTCCCGTACTCCTGCATATTTTACGTACCGCACCATTCAAACCAAATTATTTCCAGCGCCTCCGCCACATTTTCAAAATGGCCGAATATCGCCATGATGCCGAAGTATTTAGTATTTTTGCCTATCGCTTAGAGCAAGAACAGCATATGTTTCCCAGTCGAGCATGGGAAGTGAATCTGCCTACAGGGGAATATTTCAGCCGTTATGGATATTATTATGACCAAAAAATCGGAAGATTATGTCCTACCAACAAAGATGAAATCAAGGAAGAATTAAAAAGTTCCACATCCAAACTAGCTTATAGTAGTCAAACTTGCATGTATCTCCGTCGTCGCGTGTGGCGAACCTTAAAGCAATTGGGAGAAGAAAATAATCCTGAATATGTCAACATGGCTGCATCAATTTTGCTGCAATATTCAGATACAGATGCACAACCAATCAAGCATTCTGAATTCTTCATCTACGATAACGACTACGGTCGTGTTATCAAAGCCGTTTATGATAGCTACGCAGGATACCTAACATTTAACCACATTCTCTACGAAAATAGTGGACGCTATAAATTAACCCATAACTCCCAAGCTTGGCGGTGTCAGTCAGGTTATAAACCAGGGACGACAGAACCCGATATTAGGGAAGAAGCATTTCCCGAACTTTGGGAGCAGCACCCCCAAACATTACTAAAATTACTATTAGCCAGCGCATGTAAACCAGTCCACCACTTCGCAGTTAAAATTATTAAAACTTGTCAACAGTTTTGTCAATCCATAGAAATAGATACCATTATCCAACTAATTAACAAACCCTACGAAATTACAGCCCAATTTGCCTTTGAACTCGCGCAGCAAAAATATAATCCCCAACAACCAAACACAGAACTACTCCTTGCCCTAGCTAATTGTCCATCAGAACCAGCACGCAATCAAGCCTACCAGTGGATAAAAGCCCAAATAGAATACTTCCTCACAGATAGTTACTTCATCGCCAACTTAATTACCAGTCCCCACCAAGATACCCGTCAATTTAGCCGCAAATTAATCAACTCCATCATTATTCAAGATAAAATTGCGAAAATTTTAATTGGTAGAATCATTGCTCAACTAATCACCGGAGAAACCGATGGAGAAATAGTTCAAGAAATTGGTGAAACACTCCTACATAGCTTTGCACCACAAATACGTACCCTCGGATTAAACGTAATTAACGACTTACTCACCCATCCTTCCCTAGAAATTCAAACCATAGGAGCACAAATTCTTCTCAACCATCAAACCCCCACAGAAGAACTACCACCAGAAATAATCGAATCCCTCCTTGCATCCCCCCACGAATCATTAAGAGTCATTGGTATCAGATTATTTGGACAACTACCAGACGAAAAATTAATCGGGGAAGAAAGTATTTTAATCGTAGCTATGGCGGTAAACCCCAATCCAGATATCCGCAACGCCATTCAACCAATCATTCATCGTTTAGCCACAAACCATCCCGCCTTCTCCCAAGAAATAGCAGCAGAATTCATCGAAGTATTGCTCATTCCCGAAAAACATCAAGGAGTACATAACTACCTAGTAAATTTACTTAAAGAAGACTTACCAGGGTGGATGACATCCATTAACAAAGAAACTACCTTAAACCTCCTCCAAACCAAATCCGGCGTAGCACAGGAAATAGGAGGCTTAATCCTCGGTGCAAACCATCAAAATTGGCTGCCAGAATTTACCACCCCAGAAATAGTCAAACTAGCAAATCACGAAATCCTTTCCGTCAGACAAGCCGCCAGACAAATGTTCCTGCAAATTCTCCCCAGACTACGCACCAACACCCAAGACATGGTAGCCGCAGTGAGAATCTTATCAGCAAAATGGCAAGATTCCCGGGAATTTGCCTTTAAAATATTTACCACAGAATTTACCGAAACCGAATTCACCCCAGAAGTACTCATCACCATTTGTGACAGCGTTCGAGAAGAAGCCAGAACATTGGGAAGAGACTTACTCACCCGCAACTTTCGAGAAACAGACGGAGAAGAATATCTGTTGAAATTTAGCGAACACCCATCTGCAGACATGCAACTATTCGTCACCAACTACCTAGAAAAATACGCCACAAACAACCCAGAAAAACTCCAAAAACTAGAACCACTATTCCTGGGCATACTATCCCGTGTAAATCGTGGTAGCACCGCCAAAAAACGAATTTTCACCTTCCTAGAAACAGAAGCTCAAAAAAGCGAACTCGCAGCCAAAACCATCGCTCAAATAATGACAAGACAATCAGCAACAATCGCCATCACAGACAAATCAAAAGCCCTACAAATTATGCTCAAAATTCACAAAAAATACCCCCACATCCCCCTCCCCATCACCATCAAACCAGTCTCCCAAACCAGAAAATAACATCTTTATTCTCCTCTCCTCTCTTCTTCTCTGCGCCTCCGCGCCTCTGCGTGAGACAACTCTTAACACCTGAACACGGATTAAATAGATGACACTGATGACACGGAAGTTGATAATGCTAACTCTTAACTGTCAACTGTCAACTGTCAACTGTCAACTCCCAACTATCAACTATCAACTAAAAAATGGAATTTTCATACTCTTATAAAGGCAACACCGGGGTAACACAAACCAGCGACAACACCCAAATGTCATTTTCCCCCGACACCAAACGCCCACCCACCTACTTCATCGGCGAACTCAGACAAAACCTCCCCTTCCGCGAAGCCATCAGCGCCTTACATGACGTAGTAATTTCCGACTTAAGATACCAATCAAAAGACAAAACCGCCTACAAACAATGGCGCGAACAACAAAATAATATTAACTGGGAATTAATCACAGCCCTACGCCAAGACGTAGCCGATAAAATTCAACAACTCCAAGCAGAACTAACCCAACTAAATAATCAAAAATCCCAACGCCTCCGGCCATTTTACCAAGCACAATCAGCCTTCAAAAGATACGCTTGGCAAAAAAACTTAGACATGAACTTTATCTTCGATCCAGTAATCACAATAAACCCCGACGAACTATTCTTTGAATGCTTCAGCGTTGACGAATCAACCTATGGAAAATTAGGCGCAAGTTACGAAGTATTTAAACACATTAACGAATTCGCCTGTGGAACCACCAATGTAGATTATTCCGCCGCACTTTACGACGAATTCCAAAAAATCCGCAACTATAAAACTACCCTACTACAAGTCGATCCATCCGGCTTTGAAGTGCAAACCACCAACGAAGCAGCATATAAAGAAATAAAAATTGACCTCCCTGATAGCTGGGTAAGAGGCTTTCTCCAAGTCAGCTCCGCCATGTGCTTACCCGCAATCCAATTCGACTTACACCCAATGGACATCCATAACCTCTGCTTCCTACTGCGCCGCCACAAAGAGAAAAAAGGGCCCCGCAGTATACGCTACCACCTCACCCCAGGGGAACCAGTACGCATAGTCCTTGAACCCTGGGAAATGGAATTAGTCTGTCCCCGCTCCCCCTACACCGGAACCCAACCCCAAACCATCCGCGTGTGGGGACGCAGACGCTTACACATCCTCGAACGCCTCATCCCCATCGCTAAAAAATTTACCGTTCACCTCCTAGGTACGGGTATGCCTTCATTTTACATCGCCGACTTAGGGGATATGTCCTTTACCCTTGGTTTATCCGGGTGGACAAAAAATGATTGGTCCAATTCCGGGAACTTCGACTTAATGGCTCCCCGGGCAGACGTAGACGAATGGACGCAAAAAATCATCTTTGATGGTTTACGAGAAAACTGGGTAGAAACCGCCGATAGTTTAGCCAAACGGTTAAAATTAAGCCGTACCGCCGTACTCGGTGCCTTAAGTGCTTATACACAAGCAGGGAGAGTTATTTATGACCTCAACAAACAAGTATACCGAATTAGAGAACTCAGCCGAGAACCCCTACCAATGGAGAGATTGCGCTTCGCCAACCAAAGAGAAGAAAAAAGCGATCGCTTCCTCCAAACCAACGCCGTACAAGTCACAGCAGTGAATAATAGCCATGGTGTTCTCACCTTACAAGGCACAGTCACAGACAAAGATAAAACTTATACACCATCATTGACGATCGACTTAGACGAACGTATAATAAGTGCAGAGTGTACTTGCAACTGGTATCAGCAAAACAAGCTGTATAAGGGACCATGCGAGCATATTCTGGCACTACGGATACAACACGCCCGTCAGTGTCAATAAAATCACGCCCTAATAGTTGGTAAATAATCCTTGCAATCTGGATGATGGATCGTCATCCTTGTGTATAGTCTAAACGCGCAATCACTAGCCTGCTCTTGACTGTGCGGTCTTACGGCTAGGGTAGGTATTCCGGTTTGGCTTCCACGAAGCAAATGGCCCACCCTAGCCGTGACCGCTGGAGTTGAGCAGTCTAGTCCTGAGGGATTTACGAAGGGAACACCAACACAAATAGGGCGTGATTTTTTTATTCTCTCCCCTCTTTCTCTGCGAGTATTTCATATCATGTCCGGGGGCATACCCATAGTATGTCATTGCGAGTGGAACGAAGTGAAACGACGCAATCACAAGGTCTTTGGGATTGCTTCCCTTCGGTCGCAATGACGGTTAT
>JAAUYD010049964.1_pt1 | contig 20743 bp, 15 predicted proteins | sample 7278101 | NCBI WGS metagenome assembly JAAUYD01 (sample SAMN14350128, study PRJNA611818) | marine sediment metagenome | isolation source: surface marine sediment (0.6m) | place: French Polynesia: Moorea | collected 2018-08
CAGACGTTTTGCAGACTTGGAAATGAAATTTTCACCACCTAGCCACCAAATATCATTGGCACAAAAACAGGAGCCAACTCCTCAACAGCTATCTCTATTTAAAAAAGGATTTTTTTGGGCAGCGCGAACCCGTATTCTCCTTTGGTATGTTGCGATTATCATTTTGATTTTTGTGGTATCCATACCTTTATTCCGCCACCTGCTATACAAACGGGTTGATACAAGGGTGCGTAGTGAGTTGGTAAAGAAGATGTTGATATTTAACAAATTGATTGGTAATCCCAGTACCTTTGAACCACAAGATCAAGAAATGATCGATGTGTTGCAAAGGCTAGATGGTCGATCTCAACCTCCATCCTCCACAAAAGAACTTGAACAGTTTTTCGATGAATTTTTAAGACAACAAATGGTTGAAGATGAAACTTTTCTACTAACCTTTGTAGATCAGAAATTTTTTAAGTCTAGCCCCAGGGGTAGACCTCCCGAACTTCAGCAAAATACGGCATTAATGCAACGGTGGGCGAACAAAACTTATCCCACCGAACGAAAATTGGAAATTCCCAAAAGCGAACTTGGTGGGATTATTTACAAAACTCAAACTGTGGTTAGTAATGGCAAGGTATTGGGGGTATTTGTGGTGGCTCATACTGTAGCCGGAGAAAGGAAAGAAGCCCTAGAAGCTATACAAACAATTATTCAGGTAAGTGGTGGAGTTTTAGTTTTAGCTGTAATCCTGGCTTGGGTAGGCTCTGCTCGGGTGCTTGCTCCATTGCGGGTGCTCAGTGCAACCACACGCTCTATTAGTGAGTCTGATTTGAGTAAACGCATACCAATCCAAGGAAGTGGTGAAATAGCGGAATTGGCTACTACCTTTAACGAAATGATGAATAGGTTGCAAGTAGCCTTTAGCACTCAACGGAAATTTATCAATGATGCCGGACACGAACTCCGTACCCCCATAACTATTATCCGGGGACACTTGGAACTCATGGACGATGATCCCCAGGAACAAGAGGAAACTATAGCCTTAGTTCTGGATGAATTAGACCGGATGAATCGGTTTGTGGAGGATTTAATTCTGTTAGCTAAGGCTGAAAGACCGGATTTTCTGCAATTGTCAACTATGGATTTGACTTCTACCACAGAAGAATTGTTTGCTAAGGCCCAAGCCTTGGCCGATCGCAATTGGTGTTTAGATGCGATCGCCGAGGGTATGATGGTGGTAGATCGTCAACGGCTAACCCAAGCTGTGATGAATTTGGCACAAAATGCAACCCAGCATACCCAACCTGAAGATACAATTGCCATTGGTAGCTCGGTAGATGGAAATTTAGTTTGTTTTTGGGTCAGAGATACAGGGGAGGGTATTGCACAAAGCGATCGCACAAAAATTTTTGAACGTTTCGCCCGCGCAACTAATAGTCGTCGTCGTTCCGAAGGTGCTGGTTTGGGATTATCAATTGTCAAGGCAATTGCTGAAGCCCATCGCGGTGGTGTTAAGCTCCAAAGTGAATTAGGTCAAGGTTCTATATTTACTATATTCTTACCTTGGGAACCCAATCATTTAAGTGAGTAATTTTTTGTATAAAATCGTATTAAGTTACTTTTGGGATAATCATAGGTATAAAAAGTTGTTGACAAAACAGATAATCTGTTTTTCAAAATAGACAACGGATAATAGACAACGGATAACAGATAATCCAAAATCCAATGACCCAGATTTTAATTGCAGAAGATGAACCGCGCATAGCCTCCTTTGTTGCTAAGGGACTCAAAGCAAATGGATTTATTCCTACAATTGCTGTAGATGCCCAGGAGACATTAAGCCTTGCTGTGGGTAACGGTTTTGACCTGTTAATTCTTGATTTGGGACTACCTGGTAAAGATGGCTTAGAAGTTTTGACGGAAATCCGGGGACAGGGAGAAAATGTACCTGTGATTATCCTCACTGCCCGGGATGATATTAATGATAAATTAGCAGGACTAGAAGGTGGTGCGGACGATTACATGACCAAACCCTTTCGTTTTGAAGAACTTTTAGCCCGGATTAAGCTGAGACTACGAAACCCAAATAGAGTTACTACCCAAGAGGAAATGATCCTCAAAGCTGGTAACGTAGTGTTGGATTTACGTACCCGCACAGTGAAAATTGGCGATGCCTTCGGCAACCCCTCCAGTGTACGTACCATTGATTTACCTGGCCGTGAATTTACTTTGGCAGAAACTTTTTTCCGTCACCCAGGCCAAGTTTTGAGCCGAGAACAACTATTAGATAGAGTTTGGGGCTATGATTACGATCCTGGCTCTAATATTGTGGATGTTTATGTTGGTTACTTACGTAAAAAAATTGGTAGCAAATTGATTGAAACTGTCAGAGGTATGGGATATCGTCTGCGTAAGTCAACAACCCACCGCTAATTGGAGTACCAATGTAGCGGGGGCTTGAAAAGCCCTAGTTGACCAGTCTAAGTACCTTGAGTACTACGTTTCTTTAGTCACGACACCTACGAATGCGTAGCTAGTTTGTAGCCATGTCATCTAGCATTAAACAGCCATTTGGGAGGCAGTGTGTTAGGTCTAACAAGCTTTAGAAATATTGACGAAGCTAACATTACCCGAAAGGAGGGACTTTATGTCCAAAGTATTTGTAATTGATTCACAAAAAAGACCAGCTACCCCAATTCATCCAGCACAAGCTCGGCAGTTATTACGAAACAAAAAAGCAGCAGTTTTCAGACGTTTTCCTTTCACTTTAATACTCAAAGAAATACGTCCAGAATCTCCCGTATCACCTTTGAGATTAAAAATAGACCCTGGTGCAAAATGTACAGGGATGGCGTTAGTCAACGATTCTACTGGTGAGGTTGTATTCGCTGCTGAGTTAAAACATAGAGGTTTTGCAATTCGAGATGCTTTGACTTCCAGAAGGCAGCTAAGACGTAGTAGAAGAAATCGCAAAACTAGATATCGCAAGCCTCGATTTCTCAATAGAACTCGCCCACAGGGATGGTTAGCTCCAAGCTTGCAAAGTCGGGTTGATAATATTAAGACTTGGGTGGAAAGATTGCGGAAGCTTGCACCAATTAAAGCGATTAGCCAAGAATTAATACGCTTTGATATGCAATTAATGCGTAATCCTAACATACTCGGTAAAGAATATCAGCAGGGCACGCTTGCGGGTTACGAGACTAGAGAATATTTACTTGAAAAATGGGGCAGACAGTGTGCTTATTGTGGAATAAAAGACGTTCCTCTACAAGTAGAACACATTCACCCAAGAGCTAAAGGAGGCTCCAATTCGATTACAAATCTCACCTTAAGTTGCTGCAAATGCAACACTAAAAAAGGAACCAAGGATATTAAAGATTTTCTTAAAAAAGACTCTTCTAAATTAGAGAACATTTTGAAACAAGCAAAAAGACCATTGGCAGATGCAGCAGCAGTAAATACTACTAGATTTGCATTACTAGATGCTTTAAAGGCAACTTGTTTGCCTGTAGAAACTGGTTCTGGTGGTTTAACAAAGTTTAACCGTAATCGGCAAAATCTAGAGAAACAACATTGGATTGATGCTGCTTGTATTGGCAAATCAACGCCAATTTTAAACATTAAAGGAGTTAAGCCATTGTTAATTACAGCAAACGGTCATGGCACACGCCAAATGTGCCGCACAGATAAATATGGCTTCCCGTCTCGCTATGTTCCTATATTCAAGTTTGTAAAAGGCTTTCAAACTGGAGATATCGTCAAAGCGATTGTCACCACTGGTAAAAAAGTAGGGGAATACGCTGGACGTGTTGCCGTTAGAACTACTGGCAGTTTCAATATTTCAACTAAAAATGGACTAATTCAAGGAATAAGTCACAAATATTGTACACCTATTCACAAAAAGGATGGTTACTCGTATGCAGCGTAAACCTTGCCCCTCCCTTCCTCTCGCCGCTAATTGGAGTACCAATATAGCGGGAGTCTCCGGGAGGGAAGACAGATGAAAAAATTCTCATTTTATTTCTATAAAACTCTTGCTAGAGTAAATATAGTTGTTTCTCACCACATAAATATGCCAAAACATAATGTACAGACATATCAACAGTCTTTGCCTATAGTAATCATAAGTAATACATATTGAGTATCTACCTTTAAAGGCTAAAAGTAAGATAATATACTTTTCATAATAAATACAAAGTAACTTGGCTTATAGAAAACGTATTCTTCCTATAACTTGCTAGAGAATAATTTAATATCTAAAACCTTGCCCACGTTAAAATTTAGAGTTTCTTGACAATTATTCTCATATATCATGGCAATGCAAGGCAGAAGTTCTCAAGTTCTGTTATAAAAATGAAAACTGCGTTTATCACCATAGACTGGCTTGAATTTAGTTGCAATTTTGCACAGAAGACTTAAATTTATTGGGCAGACGCACATAACATGAAACAAATTTTAATCGTTGAAGATGAAGCAAGGCTTGCTGCCTTTGTAGACAAAGGGCTACGCAAACATGGCTTTGAAACTCAAATAGCTGAAGATGGCAATCTTGCAATCAATCAAGTTGCAAGTAGTAAAGTTGACTTGCTATTGTTAGATTTAGGTCTACCTGTGAAAGATGGCTTGACAGTTCTCAAAGAATTGCGAAGTCAAGGAAAAACTTTTCCGATTATTGTGGTTACTGCTCGTACAGATGATAAGGATAGAACAGTGGCTATGGCATCTGGAGCCAATGACTATATGACTAAGCCCTTTCGATTTAAAGAGCTATTAGAAAGAATAAATGCTCATTTAGGCGCGGTTAAAAGTTAAAAGTTGTCCGCAGGGTACCGACGTAAACGGTATCATTACTACTGTTATGCTCCGGATTGGTAATTATCAATATGCCGGGGGTAATAGAAATGGAATCATTAATTGGGAAAGTGTAGAAAGCTTCTAAGTGTAGAGACGTATCTTTGTCTGTACTTGTTTCCTTGGCAACCTGATATTCATTATCTATTAATTTGGGTGGTTGACCAATGACAATACCAGCTACACTTCCTTCCCTACCCAAATTGGTTAATGCTAGGGTAACAGCCCAATTAAAAATAGTTGCAGTCGGGTTATTAGGTAAATCTTTAGCTGTAGCCCTGGTATATCCCAGCCAACCAGACAAAGTGAGATTACTGCTCACAGAAAATGTTCCCTGCAACCCCAGAGAGTTGGCACTAATTGCTTCACTGGCATCATTAAAGGGATCATTAGCACCTGCGCTACCTGTTCTGGTATTAATACTGTTATGGGAATGTACGTAAGTGAAACTGATTTTTCCTCGACTACTGGGTATAAAAGTCAACTGAGCAATTATTCCGTAATCTGAATTACTTAACCCAGTGTCTGGTTTATCTGCATCCGAAGTATTATAAGCAATGCCGAAATTGAGTTGATTGCTCAATTCATATTCAATCCCAATTCCCGCCCCTCCTCCTTGGCGATATATAGGGTTGCGCCGTCCAAAACGAGAAATTGCACCCTTGGTACTGTTATCCACAAATGGATTGAGGGTGTCAGCCACGTTTGTAAAACCAGCACCTTTGGTAGCAATAGAAACTCGGGATTTTTCGCCGACAGGGAAGCGATATTCGATCTTACTTACTTCTAAATTGTTGTCACTATCACCCCGAGTGCTTAAACGCGCCATATCTGTTCCAGTGGCTTGTGCTGTGGAGGGGATGTTACGACTTCTCAAACCGATTCTCAGTCTGTCTTTACCATTAAAGCTGGTATCAAAATTTAATCTGATACTATTGCTAAAAGTAATATTACTATCCGTGGCTTCTCCACTATTATCAGCTTTGTTGCCTCTACCTACAGCAGTGGTAACAAATTGTGCTCTTCCTGATAATTTAGTCGTTGTAGAAAATCTTTGGCTAATTGCTTCCTCTGATTTATCTATTTTTTTGCGAATGGTAGCTAATTCTTTGGCAAATTCTTTTTGTAATCTTTGTAAAGTTTCTAATTCTTTTTGTGTCGGTAAAATCCCAACTTGAGTATTCTGTAATTCATTGATTCGCAATAGTGCGGCATTCAATAAGACGGCAAATTCGTAGCGATTAATCGGGCGATTTTTCTGCAAATTTTCACCAGTATATCCCTGAATATTTTTATAACGCTGTTGTAAAGATTGGAGAAATTGTAATGCCCAATCTTGGGGTTGAATATCAGATAATTCTGCAACACTTGTTAGTTCTCCCATCATCGATGCCTCTATTTGGGAAAGAGTTTGAGAAGGGTGTAAACTGCTTGCAAAGGGGTGATTTTCTGTTTTGTGTTCTTTAATTTCTGTCTTTTTGGTAGTTGGTGATGGTGGGAAGGCTTGGGAAAATTGAGGAGGAGAGATATTTACATCCATGCGAGGAGGATATTTATCTCTAGTAGTAGCTTGATTCAGGACTGAAAAATCACTCTTTTTTTCCTGGGCATGAACTTTTTGTTGTATGAAAAACGTGAATGAAAAAATTTGTAAACTAATAGGTAAAGTCTTCCAAAAAATAGTTGACATGGAAAATAATTATGGTTGAAGGATGGTAAATGAACCCTCAAAAATTCCCAAAAATAACTACTTTTTTAAAACTGAATTTTATTTAAATCTGGAACAGATGGATTGAGCAAAACTATGGGAGACACGCAGGGAACTCCCATCCATATATATATGTGCGGCGGAAATTCTCAGCCATTAATCTAAAATCCCAAATAATATGAGTGTAAAAATTTGCACAAAGCGAAAAAAGCTTTGTATACAAAGATACTATATATAGATAATTTTAATCGTGAGAATTCTCTCATGAAGATTTCATACAGGGTTCATACAAAATAGTGATTATATCCATAGAAAAAACAAAATTTGTTTGCTTTTTTCTCACACCAGTAATTTTGTAATGGGGTTCCTTCATGGGTATTTACGTCACATGAGCAAGTCTAGGGGAGATTAGACAGGATTTTATTTGCGTATACAATAATAACCAAAGTTAGATTAATGCAGTCGGAAAAGTCACTTATTTTTGAACCATTATTTTATAGATGTATGATGCTGCATTCACACCATAAAAATTGAGAGTAAAAATCATGAAACTGCTGGTTTATTCCCACGATGCATATGGTTTAGGAAATATCCGCAGAATGTTAGGGATATGCGAACACCTACTCGATGAAATAGAAAACCTTTCCATTTTATTGGTGTCTGGTTCGCCCATGTTACAAGGATTTCGATTACCCATAGGACTGGACTATATCAAATTACCTTGTCTCAACCGAGGAGAAACAGGTAAAGTTGCAGTCAAGTATTTGGGTACAGATATCGATGAAACTGTCAAACTCAGATCAGATTTAATTTTATCTGCGATCGCTAATTATAAGCCAGATTTGGTGATGGTAGATAAAAAGCCCTATGGTTTGCAAGATGAGTTAAAACAATCCCTCAATTATATTCAGCATAATTTGCCACAAACCAAACTGGTGCTATTATTACGAGATATCCTCGATACTCCGAAAAAAACCATTGCACAATGGCGCGATCGCTACTATTATCAGGCAATAGAAAAGTTTTACGATCAGCTGCTAGTTGTCGGGATGCCAGAAGTTTTCGACTTTTGCAAAAAATATCAATTTTCTGCTGATATAGCTGATAAAATACGCTATTGCGGTTATATTCATCGCCAATCAAAAACTAAAAATATTAATGAAATTCATCAAGAATTACAGCTATCTCCAGGGGAAAAATTGGTTTTGGTAACTCCAGGTGGTGGACAAGATGGTTATCATTTGCTGAATACTTATCTAGATGCTTTAGCTTTTTTACCACAAGAACATCAGGTAACAAGTTTGATTTTTTGCGGCCCAGAAATGTCAACTCCTGAAAAACAAGCACTGTTCCAGAAGGCGGAAAAATACTCCCAAGTACAAATAAGGGACTTTACTGATGACTTAATGAGTTACATCACTGCATCAGATACTATCATTTCTATGGCTGGATATAATACCGTTTGTGAAATTTTATCGGCGGCAAAACCCGCATTGATTGTACCGCGAGTTCAGCCATCCCAAGAACAATTATTGCGGTCAGGGAGAATGAATAGATTGGGATTATTCCCAGTAGTTCATCCAGATAATTTGACTCCGGAATTACTCATGGATTCTCTCTTAAATCTACTATCTACAACAGACGAACTTGCTCCTAAAATTAAACTGGATATGAATGCACTACCCCGTATTACCCATTATATTAACAGACTTTTATTTTTCAAAGAAAGTGAATCAAAACTCAGTTATATTCATCCAAAAAAAACACAAAAATTGCTTCTAGTTAGTCAATACTAGTCTAGTAAATATAATCAGTATTTTTAATTAATCATCAAAATAAGAGTCAAAAATTATGCAAAAAATAATGTTTTATTGTCAGTATTTGACAGGTATGGGTCATCTGGTTCGCAGTACAGAAATTATTCGTCATTTAGCAACAGATTTTCAAGTCTATTTTGTGAATGGAGGCCCACCTATTGCAGAATTTCCAATTCCTAGCAATGTAGAATTGATAAATTTACCAGCCTTGTGGCTAGAGGATGGAGAATTTCAAATAGCAGAAGGCTCCCTTGAGGTGGAGGAAATTAAAAATATGAGAAGGAATCAATTAATTACTAATTTTGACCTCATACAACCTGACTGTTTGATTACAGAATTTTTTCCCTTTGGCAGGCATAAATTATTCTTTGAATTGTTACCATTGTTAGAACATATCAAAGCTAATTATCCCCATACTAAAATTGTTTCCAGTGTCAGGGATTTTATTGGTAGACAAAATCTAGATGAGGAAGTCGATATAATTTGTTACTTAATTAATCAATATTTTGATCTAATATTATATCATTCCGACCCTAATTTCCAAAACTTTGCATCAACATTCCCCAAATATAGGGAACTTAATTGTAAAATTGAAGCAACTGGATTTGTTGCCCAATCATTTCCCGTAAAATCGAAAGAAAATACCCATGAAATAGATAATAAAAATAATCATCATCCAACTATTTTAGTCAGTGTTGGAGGTGGGAGATTGGGATATGAACTTCTAGAATCGGTCATAGAAGCCAGCAGCTTACTTGAGTCCCAAATTCCCCATCAAATGCAGATATTTACCGGACCATTTATGCCAGAGGAATTATTTACTCAACTGCAACAAGCAGCATCTACAAAGAAAAATGTCAATTTACAAAGATATACTCATAGATTACTAGAATATATGCAAAATGCTGACCTTTCCATCAGCTTAACTGGATATAATACTACCATGAATATTCTCAAAACAGGTGTTCGTGCTATGGTTGTACCTATTGGTCACTATAGCAAAGACCAAGAACAACTAATGAGAACTAAGAAGTTAGCAGAATTAGGAATTGTGGAAGTAATTAATCCAGAGGATTTACAACCTAATCATGTTGCACAAAGAATTATTAGTTGTTTAAACAAAGAAATAAATACTAATTATACTCATCTATTTAACCTCAATGGCGCTGATAATACTACTAATATTCTGAAAACATTTCTGAAAACAAATCAACAGGTATTGATGCATAGATAACAAACATGAAATATTGCAACCGTAAAAAACCTGTCAAGAAAAAGAAATTAATACCCAAGGCTTGGCAAGTTTTGCTCAAATTTTCGCCCTATATCCTCCAGCACAAATTCCTCATATCAGGTTCTCTATTGGCATTACTTGTAGAAACAGGATTGCGACTTCTAGAACCTTGGCCCCTCAAATATGTATTTGACCATATTTTGATTCCAGCACACAGCAATTCCCCTGCTGAAACTTATGGGATGTCGCCAATGTTATTACTCAGCCTGTTGGCTGTATCCATTGTGGCGATCGCTAGTTTATCTAGTATAACTTCTTACCTCAGTACCTATGGTATATCCTTGGCTGTGGTGCGGATATTGTCAGAAGTACGGGGTAATGTGTTCTCTCGTTTGCAGCGTCTTTCCTTATCTTTTCATCAGCAGTTCAAGAGTGGAGACTTGATTACTCGGGTGACGACTGATATTAGCAAAATCAGACATGTGGCCACTAGCACCGCCTTACCTTTGATCAGAAATTCAGCAGTAATGTTGGGTATGTTTTCAGTCATGTGCTGGCTGAATTGGGAATTAGCATTATTAGCACTAACAGTTTTTCCTTTATTCGTATTATTGAACACCCATTTACTCAAGCGTATCCGTAGTTTTTCCCGTCAGCATTGCAATTCCGAAGGGGTTTTGGCTTCGACGACTGGCGAAACCATAGGTGCAATTAAGGTAGTGCAAGCCTTGTCCCTCCACCATCAACTGGACAATATTTTTACAGTCCAAAACAATAAAAGTTTGACAGAAGCTATCCAATCGTTGAGAATTTCAGCCGCACTCCAAAGAACCGTACAGGTGTTAATGGCAGCGATTATGGCGGTGGTATTGTGGCGAGGTGCACAGGTAGTACAGCAAAAAGCCCTCACCCCAGGAGAATTATTAGTATTTATTAGTTACCTGAAAAACTCCTTTGAACCCCTGCGGAAAATTTCTAATCAAGCCCGACAAATTGCTAAGGCTACTGCTTCTGGGGAGCGAGTCATTGAGCTGTTGGAATATGAGCCTCAGGTACAAGATTTGCCAAAGGCAGAAATAGCACATCCCTTTGTTGGTGCAGTTCGATTTGAGAATGTTAGTTTTGGCTACCAATCAAACCAGGAAATACTCCAACATATTAATTTAGTCGCCAAACCAGGTCAACAAGTGGCTGTAGTTGGTGCTTCTGGTAGTGGTAAGTCAACTCTACTGAGCCTAATTCTCCGGCTTTATGATCCAGTAACGGGAAAAATTTTCATCGATGGGCAAGATATTAGAGAATATACCCTAGATTCCCTGCGTCAACAAATCAGCATTGTCTTACAAGAAAGTATTTTGTTTGCGGTGAGTGTCAGGGAAAACATTGGCTACGGAAAAATTGGAGCAACTGACAAAGAAATAGAAGCAGCAGCACGTTTGGCAAATGCCCATGACTTTATTATGCAACTACCCCAAGGTTACGATACCATTTTGAGCGAACGCGGGGGAACATTATCTGGGGGTCAAAGACAAAGAATTGCCATTGCTCGTGCTGCCATTCGTCAGGCTCCAATTGTCATTCTCGATGAACCCACCGCAGGTTTGGATAATAGGAGTCAAAGGGTTGTCACCGAAGCTTTAGAGCAGCTTACCCAGGGACGGACAACGTTTTTGATTGCTCATAATCTGCAAACAGTCCAAGGGGCAGATTTAATTCTCTACGTTGAAAATGGAGGCATTGTAGAGCAAGGCACTCATAAGGAATTGATGGGTGTGGCTGGTAAGTATGCAAATCTATTTTGTCTCACGCAGAGGTGCAGAGATGCAGAGAAAGGAGGTACCTATGCAATGGAAGCCTGAAAAGTGTCAACCGCTTCGCGGAAGTCAAAAGTCAAAAGTCAAAAGTCAAACTACCCGGGTAGTTATTGTACGTCACGGGCAAAGTACTTATAATAATCTCGGTTTATACCAAGGAAGTAGTGATGAATCAGTATTAACCGAAGTCGGACGCAGAGATATTCGCCAAATTGGAGATTTCCTCAAGGGGGTGGAATTCGACGCAATTTATTCTAGTTCTCTCAAAAGAGCGCGGGATACGGCAGAGGAAATATTGCAAGCGATCGCACCTGCAATGAACTCCGGTATAATCCGTATAACTCCCCAATTGCGAGAAACTGATTTACCAAATTGGCATGGTTTGAGTTTCCAGTATGTACGGGAAAATTTCCCCACACAGTATCATACCTGGAAAAACCGTCCCCATGAGTTTTATATGCAAGTAGATGGGGCATCTGCATCTGCATCCGCATCCGCATCTGTTTTTTATCCTGCTGTTGAGCTCTACAAGCGCATTCGTCAATTTTGGCAGTCAATATTACCCCTGCATATAGGGCAAACCCTGTTAATCATTGCCCATGGTGGGACAAACCGAGCTTTAATTAGCACTGCCTTGGGTATAAAACCCGAACGCTATCACTGTATTCAACAGTCTAATTGCGGAATTAATGTATTAGATTTTGCTGATGGTTGTTTAGATTCAGGACAATTATCAGGGATGAATCTCACCGCCCCAACAGGGGATAATCCCTTGCTCCAGGTTTCAGAAGCCAGTGAAGGTTTGCGTTTATTTATGGTGCCATCCGGAACCATAGGTTTACAACAGATAGACAAATTAACTAACTCATTAAAAAATACCACTATCAACTTTAGTATTACTGAACACATAAGCCATGGCCAAGTAATTACAGAACAAATTCTTCAACACCATCCACAAACAGTACAACTAGAGGTTTTGCAGCAAGATTTCTCCCAACTTTGGCAAAAAGCAATTGAAAATAGAGGCTTAATGGCAAAACCTGAGTTGGCGGTAGCCAATGCTTCCCAGAGTATTTCTGAAGGAGGGGTTGCTTCTACCAATAAGGCCACTCACCAGCCTTTAGTTACTGGGTTGGTAGTAGCCAATGATGCAGTCATTAAAAGCATGATTACTCAAATCCTCGGTATGGATGCATCAACTAAACGATTACATCTACAGCCAGGAACAGTTAGCTGTATCCATTATCCCTCTTCTCAACTTCCCTCAGTACTACAAACCATGAATAATTAAGTAATAAGTAATAAGTAATAAGTAATAAGTCAAAATAAAGGATTTATTGAGAATTAAAACTGTCGGTTGTGTTCTTATTATTTAGAGTTTTTCACTATGAAAATAGCATTCCTAGTTTGGCGTTTTCCTGTATTATCAGAGCCATTTATCCTCAATCAAATTACAGGTTTAATTGATCGCGGACATGAGGTAGATATCTATGCCTGTTCAGTGGATGGCGGTGGCTGTGTAGAGAATTCCCAGGTACATCCCATAGTCAAACAATATCACCTATTGGAACATACCTATTATGCTCCCAGACGACCTAAAAATAAGTGGTTACGTCTACTCAAAGCCTATGGTTTGTTGGGGCAAAATTTGCAGAAAAATCCCTTAAAATATTGGCAATTATTCAATTCTTCTGAGTATGGCAACCAAGCTAAATCATTAAAGCTTTTTTACAGAGCCATACCCTTTTTGGGCAAGGGTAAATACGATATTATCCATTGTCAATTTGGCACCTTGGGGCCAGTAGCTCTGATGCTGCGTCAAGCAGGTATTATCCAAGGAAAAATTGTCACTACCTTTCGCGGTATAGATATTAGTAAATATGTGCGAGAACAAGGGATTCATGTTTACAAATCCTTGTTTGCACAGGGAGATTTTTTCTTAGCTAACTGTGAATTTTTTCAAAATCGGGCTCTTGTTTTGGGTTGCAATCCCCAAAAAATCCTGGTTCATGGTTCGGGAATTGATTGTCAGAAATTTACCTACAAGCCTCGTTTGTTCCCAGAAGATGGTCGAGTAAAAATTGCCACCATTGGTCGTTTGGTGGAAAAGAAAGGTATTGAATATGCCATTGGTGCCGTGGCCAAAGTTGCTCAAACCTATCCCAATATTGAATTGAATATTATGGGTGATGGTCCATTAAGAACACATTTGCAACAACTAATTACTGAATTAAAGCTAAATAATATTGTTAAATTATTGGGTTGGCAAGAGCAGCCAAAAATTATAGAAATACTCAACAACAGCCATATTTTTATTGCTCCGAGTGTCACCGCCAGTGACGGGAATCAAGACGCACCAGTCAACACCTTAAAAGAAGCAATGGCAATGGGTTTGCCAGTAATTAGTACTTTCCACGGGGGTATTCCCGAATTAGTCGAAAACCAGGTATCGGGATTGTTAGTCCCCGAACGGGACTCAGATGCCATCGCTAATAAATTAAATTATCTCATTTCCCATCCCCAAGTATGGCAGTCAATGGGTACTGCTGGCAGAATCCGCGTAGAAGAAAAATATGACATGAACAAGCTCAACGATGAATTAGTCGAAATCTACGCAAAATTACTCAATCAAAAAGTTAATAGGCAAACAATATTACCTTTATCTGTGCAAACTAGCTCAGTATGATTTCTCGGATAAATATTTTTTTATCTCACGCTCCAGGCGCAAAGACGCAAAGAAGAGCAATGGCCACCCTAGAGTCAAATTCATATCTAAAAACAATGAAAATAGCATTTATCGTGGCTCAATTTCCAGTATTATCAGAAGCCTTTATTCTCAATCAGATAGCTGGAGCCATTGACAAAGGACATGAGGTTGATATATATGCTCTCAATGGTCGTCCAGATAAAGTTAACAAGGTACATCCCATAGTAGAAAAATATCATCTTTTAGAGCATACTTACTATTCCCCCAAGCAACCAAAAACTAAATTATGGTGTCAACTCAAAGCCTTTTGGTTACTGTTAACCCACTTTCATCAAAACCCTTGGGCATGCTTGCAATTACTTAATCGCTCCAGGTATGGGAAACAAGTCAAAAAGTTTAAGTTATTCTACCAAGGTATCCCATTTCTGAGTCAAAAATCATACGATATTATCCACTGCCAGTTTAGTACCTTGGGGGTGAAAGGGGTATGGTTTCGCCAACTAGGTTTACTACAAGGAAAAATATTAGCTACCTTTCGGGGTTCAGACATCAGTAAAATTTTACCAAAGTGGGGTGATGGCGTTTACACCGAATTATTCCAAGAAGCAGACTTTTTCTTAGCTAACTGTGAATTTTTTCAAAATAAGGCTGTTGCCTTGGGTTGCAATCCCCAGAAAATTCTCGTCCACGGTTCGGGAATTGATTGTCAGAAATTTACCTACAAGCCTCGTTTTTTCCCTGAAGATGGTCGAGTTAAAATTGCTACTATTGGTCGTTTGGTGGAAAAGAAAGGTATTGAATATGCCATTGGTGCCATTGCCAAAGTTGCTCAAACCTATCCCAATATTGAATTTAACATTATTGGTGATGGACCACTCTTAGAGCAATTCCAGAAATTAATTGCAGAACTCAACATCACCCACATAGTTAAACTCCTGGGTTGGAAACAACAACAAGAAATTGTCAACATACTCAACCACTGTCATATCTTCGTTGCTCCGAGTGTCACCGCCAGTGACGGAAATCAAGATGCACCAGTCAACACCCTAAAAGAAGCAATGGCAATGGGTTTGCCCGTAATTAGTACCTTTCACGGGGGTATTCCCGAATTAGTAGAAGATGGAATATCTGGATTTTTAGTCCCCGAACGGGACTCAGATGCCATCGCTAATAAATTAAATTATCTCATATCCCATCCCCAACTATGGCAGTCAATGGGTACTGCTGGCAGAATCCGCGTCCAGGAGAAATACGAAATGAACAAGCTCAACAGTGAACTAATCACCATTTATCAGCAGCTTTTACACAATCAACTACTAGTCTGTCCTATTAGTTCACCAGGAGTTGTGGCACAGCCATCTTGGCTGTGAAATGTTCAGGCCCCGGATGCCTGAACCACGCAAAATTTTCATCACTCAAGATATACAAAGACTGACTATTTCAAGTAAGGATTTAAAACCATGCAAGAACCACAAGTTACCATAGTTGTTGTCCCCCGCGAACGGTTTAGCTGTACCCAACGCTCCCTAGAAAGCATTTACCAATATACAGACATTCCTTTCAAACTCATCTATGTAGATGGTAATTCACCAACTAAAGTGAAAAAATACCTAGCAACCCAAGCTCAAGAGAAAAACTTTCAACTCATTCGCACTTACTACTACCTGTCACCCAACCATGCTCGTAATATTGGTTTAAGTCAGGTGGATACCAAATACCTAGTGTTTGTTGATAATGATGTGATATTTTCACCCGGTTGGTTACAAGCCTTAGTCAAATGTGCGGAGGAAACAGGAGCTACAGTAGTTGGTCCATTAATGTGCGAAAAAGAACCCATACACCAAAGAGTTCATTTTGCAGGGGGAGAATCTCACATTGTCACCGACATTCACGGTAGGCGGCATCTACGTGAAAAAATGTATAAACAAGGTCATCAAGTTGCAGAGCTTCGTCCTCATCTTCAACGCATGGAAACCGAGTTAGCAGAATTTCACTGCGTACTCGTGCGTAGGGAGATATTTGAGCAAATCGGTATGTTAGATGAAAAAATGCTCAATACCAAAGAACATCTTGATTTTTGCATGACCGTAGCAGCTGCAGGAGGTAAGATATACTTTGAACCGGATGCTCTTGTTACCTATGTTCCCGGGCCTCCCCTAGAATTAACAGATATACATTTCTTTATGCTGCGTTGGAGCGATGCTTGGACTTTGGAAAGTTTAAAACACATCCGCGAAAAGTGGAATCTATCAGAAGATGGTTACTTCCAAACCAAGTATAAAAAATTAGGTGGACGACGCAAAGTAACAATCATTAAACCCTTCATGCGCCAACTTGGTTTGAGTCCTGATAACAAACCCTTACTGAAAACTTTCAAATATTGGGAAAGAAAACTCAACCGCTATCTCACCAATTGTTATGCTGGAATTCCCCCCATTCATTGGTACTATAGGGTCTCAAATCCTGACTGAGCTTAAAGTTTACAGCTTCTATAACTAGAAACAGCACTATCTATATAGATTCAAACAACCAGGTGATGTTTTTCCGCACCACTTTAGCAGGAATTCCGATTGCAAGTGAGTTAGGTGGGATTTGTTTAGTAATGATGGAACGAGGTCCAATCACTGAATCAGAACCAATGATTGCACCTTTTAATACTATAACTTCACGGGTCAGCCAAACCCGATCCCCAATCTCAATATTGTCATCAGGATTAATGCGTTCGCCCTCTGCATTCAAAATGGAATGACTATCTGTTGTCCGGATATCAGTTAAATCAGCGATTTGACAACTCTCACCAATTCTGATGTGTTTTCCTCCATGGGCAATCAAACGCACATTTCCGCCAAGAATTGTCCCATTACCAATGGTAATTTCATTACCATTGCCGGACATTTCCATAAGGCCAGTAAAAATGCAATTTTTTCCAATTGAAAGCTTATTGTTGTTACCATGAATGACAATTTGCAAATTGTAGAAATTTGTGCCAGTGCCAATCACGACTTGGTTATTAGTGCCTTTAATTTCGATACGTTTATTAACGCCCAATTCATTAGACCAGTGATGCTTTCTCTGGGTCGAAGGCAGAAGTTTATGCAATATTTTAATCATATTTTTCTTCATCTCCTTCTTCCCACATGGTCAAAGATACGTGATTACCATTTGCACTACAATCATGTTCAAATTTGAGACTATTACCACTACCTTTGAGAACAATATCATAATTAAGTATCTTTGTATTGTTTGCAATATCTAAATGATTATTGACTCCTTTGATGAAGATTCTTGTTCGTAATATATTTCCCGCACATTTGAAGATAGATTCTTTTGCTACCTCAATTTTATTCGACCATGAAAAAAGTTTTTTCATATGAAACATCAAAAATTACTAATTTTAATTTATTGTATTTTTACACCATCAATTTTTATATCGACCGTTAGTAATTCTCGATCTATATGTCGAGAAGAGAAATAATTGTACAAAATGATTGATACAAATAACATCACCAACCCTTCTATAACCATCAAGAGTCCAATTCCCCGCCCTGGTCCTGTTTCAACTAATTTGCCAATAGTATTAGCAAGTATGCCGTCAGCATTCATCATATGTGCTGAAATTATGTCAGTGAGTGGACTAGCACTGAGATTACCCAAAGCTGCACCCAAGCCTGTGATGGTGTAAAATAACGCTAGTACACGTCCTTGAACGTTTGGATGTACAGTATTTTGCCAAATTGTATTATTAGTACTCAAAACAATAGGCAGGGTAAAAAACGAAAGAGATATGCCCAATGTAATCAGCCAGATAGAGGGTTTTAAACCAGTAATTACTAAAGCAATACCATTTAAAGCAGAAAATAGAAACAAGGGAGATATGGATCTTTTTGATCCTCCCCAGATACTCATAAAAATGCTGCCAGCAATCATTCCACAGCCAGCGATTGACATGACACTACCAAATATTGTTGGTGTAGAAAAGGATAATATGAGGGGATTAATCAAGACTGTGGTCATGCCATTCACAAAATAATTAATTGTCATGAATGCCAATATTATCATCAGAAAAATGCGGGAAGAAATGTTTCCCCAGCCGTAAATAATATCATCGATAATAGAAGCCATTCCCTTGGTTGAACTAATAGTAGGTTCTGGCTGAGGAATGTCAATAATTAATAATGTGAACAAGCCAATAAAGTAACTAAAAAAATCAATCAATAGTAAGCTATGGAATTGTAACTTAACTATGATAATACCAGCAAATACTGGTGCAGCTAATTGTCCTACTGCTGAACTAAACTGTATCAAGCCATTGGCTCTCCCTATTTGATTACTAGGAACCATCATTGGTAAAGCCGCTGCTTTTGCTGTCATTTGAAAAGAACCGCAGATTGATGTGAAGAATGCAGCAACATAGGTATGCCAGAGTTGTAGATTTCCAAACAGTAGCAGTAAAGCAAGTGTTACTGTCACCACAGCTGCACCTATCTCACTAAAAATTATTGTTGATTTGCGATGCCATTTATCTACCAATGCACCGACAAAGGGAGTGATTAATACACCTGGTAATGTTGTAAAAAATAAAACTAGGCTTAGTTGGGCAACGGCATGAGTGTTTTGATATACCCAGATACTTAAACCAAATCCTGTTAAACGTGTTCCGATTTCAGACAGGGACTGTCCCAGCCAAAATAAACTAAAGTTCCGAAGTTCACGAATTAATGCAAGTAGTTGACGGATATATCTCATATTTCCAGGTTGTTTTCAATCACCTTGATGTTGTTCTTTACAGTAGTCTAACTTTTTGATGTTGGCAGCTGACGGTTGACGGTTGACAGTTCGGAGTTAAGAGTTAAGAGTTAAGAGTTAAGAGTTAAGAGTTAAGAGTTGAGGGTTTTAACTCCTTCCCTCATTCCCTCAGCTCCTAACCTCCTCATCACCTCATCTCTTCAACTGTCCTAACCAATATGTCCATTGTTATATTTATTTCAGATGCAAAAGTGTTAAGTAATAACACTGATTTCAGGCATATTTATGTATTAATTAATTTCTGATTACTCTGATTTTTCAACCCATCCATATACTGGAGAATTTCATCAGCTGCCAGCTTGGCTCCTCCAGCTGTACGACAAGCATCACCCAGACGACCACTGTTTACCCCGAATGATGGATCGTTTAATATTTGTTGTGCTGCTTGCCGTAACCGTTGGGGATTAACTTCATCAGGGAGAATCATAATTCCCGCTCCTTCCTCCTGGACGCGAAGGGATATCAATTGCTGTTCATAGGTTTGAGGAACGGGAATCATCGGTACCGAATACCAAGCCCCCTCCCTGATACCGCCCCCTGCCCCGTGGTTAATAAATAGGGTTGTACGCTGTAATATCTCCAGTTGGGGAATGGTACCTGTGGGTACAACGATAAAGTTGGCAGGTATATCCCCCAACAAATTACGATCAGTGGTGGGACTCAACACTAGAAGCACCTGAACATCCATGTCACCAAATACTTCCAGGCAAGTTTTGTAAAAGTTTATACCTGGGTCGTGAAAGGTGCCAAAGGAAATCAGAATCAGTTTACCTGGTTGTAATTGCTCCAGGGAGAAATCAAAGTTAACTGCCCGGGTGGGATTGCAAGGACCAACAAAGTGAAAGCTGGAGTCAAATTTATTCACATAGGGTTGGAGTTCCCGTGGTAAATAACAGATATTTAAGGGTTCGGGATTGGTGAAGGTTTCCAGGGGTTCAATGGGGGGAACTCCATCGGTTTCTCGGAGAATCCGTTCATATTTACGAAATTCCTTCATTCTGAAGGATTCTTCTGACAAAAGATTAGGTAATTTATCTTGTAATATTGGACACTCATAGAAACTGCGGTGACAGAATGCCGCAGTGGCGATGGAATTAATTGCCGGAATGTTGAGTATCTGGGCGATTAGTTTTCCCCAGAGACAGAGGGAGTCATGAATGATGTAATCCGGTTGCTCCTCACGAATTGATTCGAGGAGGGGAGATAGCATTTGTCCTGCAATCCAAGTTAAAGCAGGTACGAGGTTAAATTGGCGATCGTATTCTGTTTCTTGTGCTGGGCTGACTGCTTGGGTGGTATCTATCTGTCCCAGGGGAGGATTGCAACGAAAGGATGCTCCTAATGCCTCAATTTCTGCTTGAAAATTGGGGGTTTCATAGTATGTGACTTTTTCCCCTCTATTAATCAGTTCCACCACTAATCCCAAGGTGGGATAAACATGTCCTGGTGAAGAAATATTCAAAAATGTTACGCGACTCATTGGATTTTAGATTTTAGATTTTAGATTTTAGATTTTAGATTATTTGTTATCCGTTGCCTGGATTGACACAAGAACCTGCCCCAAACCTGTCTCCTAGTGCTTTGTCCCATTAGTTTTGATGGCTAGTTTTATAGTCATATTTATATGACTTTGACTATTAGACTGGGGTTTTCAACCCCAGGCGGATCTGATATACACCCAACAAAATTAATGCGATAGAGCACTAGTGCTCTGTCCTATTAATCTTGATGGGTTGTGGCACAGCCATCTTGGCTGTGAAATGTTCAGGCAGGGATGCCTGAACCACAAGTGATTATTTTTACCATCATATTTTATGG